>Ga0123341_1004626_pt1 | contig 12110 bp, 13 predicted proteins | sample Turbeapinknodule_FD_89959 | JGI IMG/M metagenome (GOLD analysis project Ga0123341, IMG submission 89959) | Root nodule microbial communities of legume samples collected from Mexico - Turtle bean Mexico pink nodule | ecosystem: Host-associated > Plants > Roots > Nodule | place: Mexico: Nepantla... | reverse complement strand
TATATAAATACTACAAACCTTTATATAAACTTTTATATCTATTTTAAAACAACAACTTACCTAATTTTAGTTTAGACAAATGTATTTCGTAAAAGTTATTTTTTTTTTACATTTTGGTGACAATAATCAAATCATCTATAATATTATTTTTTTTAACTCACTTTACCTAGATCAAAACAAGTAAACTTTCCACTTATTTTCCTCTTATTTTCTTTCTTCCCACTCCCATCCTAACCAAACAAAATGACGATGAAAATTAGTTTGTGATTGATAATTGAGGTAGTTACATAGGAGAAATTGGATGTGTAAGAAAAGAAGAGAAAGGCAGATTGAAATTTGCAGTATTGTTGTTGGTGGCTATATAATTGGCATAAAGAGATTTATGTTTTGTACTTGGGTGAGTGGTAGTGAGTAGTGAGGATTCACATATTTCTTCCACTGCCCTTAATTTTGAAAAGAAATGAACAAGTTGGTCTGGAATAGGAATGAGTGAAAGGGCAGTTATGTGGCATCCAATGCAAGGTGCCTTATTTTAAAACCAAATGGGAATTCAATTAGTGGATTACAATATTTGGAAAGGCATCATTCTAGTCAACCACACCACACTTCATTCTAATTTTTAAACCAGACACTATTATACTGTTTGCAACAAATATAACAACATTACTATAAAATATAATTACAGTTGCCAAATGCAATAAAGATGGAGGGTCCACATGTTATTGTGTGTGCCACCTCTTACTACCCACCACGTGTAAGATTCTGGAAGACCAGGGCCCCTCGATCATCTCTCAATCTCCTCCACGTGGCTTCACAATCACAGGTTCTAATTTATTGCAAAATAAGGTTCAAGATAATCAATCACTTACCCAACAACCCAATTTGGAGCTAAACTAATATTTACCGGATTGTTCTTGAGAAGGATTGTTTTTCTACTCTTTCGGTCGATTGTTCGTTATTAACTTTCTGTTTCTCTTTCTTTTTCTTAGTCGATAATACATGCAAAAGACACTCTAACGATCAAGTTAGTAAAGATGTCAATACTCAATTGTTAGAGTACTGTAAATAATGTACCTGATTCTTGAAATCTGTGCTATTTAAATTACCTGGACCTTTGTTGGTGGATCGGATTAAGAAATTGATTCGTTTTTAAGATTGTACTAAATAACTCTTAATTATGGATTAACCCTACTAACTTGATCAATCCATAAATCGTCGCTATCGATCGATCGACCACGTATTATTATGTGATTTTCTCATTTTTGACCGAGTGATTGAATGAACGAATTAATGACGAACTTACTGGATGATTCGGTCGTGCCAGTACACTAATCAAATTTCACTACCATGCCATCTTCTTCAAACAAAATCAAGCTCCGTGAGAGACCCACGTTCAGCGGTCCACAATTTCGTTCGGCCTCCGTGTGGGACCCACATCGGTGCCACCTGTCGTGTTATCACCTCAATACCATTTCTGAATCAACCAGCACGGGCCTTGGGCCCAGCCCGGTCACGCTTCCTTCACTCACTTTAAGCGTGAAGGTAACTGTGCCTGCAAAACTGCCATCTTTTAAATGCACTACTCATTATTGATGAGAGGCAGGAGAATGGTTGGTTTCTTTTTCTCACAAGTTTGTTATGGGCCTTAGATTGTGGAGTGGGCAGTAAAAGTGGGCCAGAACACAGGAAATGGTTGGATTTGGCAGGAGTGGGCCCCTGGGCCATAGGTCCAACTCTGGTAGATTTAGACCCATCAGTAGAACCAAGCATCCTATGCTATGTATGCTGTAGTTTTATTCTGAGCCAACTGTTCAATTCTGTACTTCCTAATGCCAATGAGAGAAAGAGTAAAATAAAGTTTAGACAATGCGGCTTCATAACATCACATAAGGAATGGGCCATAGTGAGAAAATAATCCCATAACTTAGGAAAATCACATACAAAATCAACTTTACAAGTACAATAATTCTCTATTATCTTCTTATCTTTATCAACAACCACACTCCACAAACTGCCACAATTATGTGTTTACTTCTGTCAGTCCAAGGATTCATCTGATGTTACCAATGTTTAATTCTTTTACACTTTTTTTTAGTGATGAAAGAGAAACATGCCCACACTGCATGATTATTAGGGTTTAACTGCAGTAGCAGTGCAGATACCATAGCACGCTCAAGGAGGATCTCCAACACTGCTTTTGTCGGCTAGTTCCAAATTATTTTTTAATTTACATTTTTTATTTATTTATTTAATTTACTTGTACTTAAATAGACAAAAATAAAAATAAAAAATCACAAACATATGTAAGGGAGGTTTTCACATCCCATCATTATTTTAAAAGTACTTTTCTTCTATATATGTAAATTTTATCATCTTATGATTTAATTATTGCAATAAAGTTTTCTTAAAACCAGGTAGTTTGTCATGTCATTTATTTTCCTCAAGATAAGATGTTTTATTAGATGGGTTATTTTACTCTGACACTTGTTTTTCTTATTTTGTGATATTTGTCTTGTGAGATTTTGTTCAATGAAATTAATTTTATTTTTATTTTTAATATCTTTAATTATTTTAAGTAGTATCTATTTCGTTAATCAACATTAACTAAATATAAATATGACTAATGATGGAGTACTATGATGAAAGAGCGTAAAAAAGCTTTAAAAAGGGTTGGCACCCAAATTTTCTCAATAAAATTTACACAACTTTCTATATTAAAATACTACTCCCACTATTCCTCTCTAACGGTTGTTCTAATAGAAAACAAATTATTCCTTTATATAGAGTAAAGTTTAAAACTGCATTAATTATTTTTTATTAATTATATTCTTATTTTTAATAATATAAAATAAAATTAAAGGAATGTGCAAATTTATTATGATTGTGTTTATATTTTGTACTGGCACGATCGAACAACTCAGTGACTCGAACCGGCTCGGTCAGGAACTCGAACCACTCAACCACGATAAGAAGGTTATGTGACGACACATGGTCGACCGACCCATGGGTTTACTAAGTCAGCAAGGTTAATCCATAATTAAGAGCTGATTAGCATAACCCTAAACATGAACCAACCTCCTAATCCGGCTCACCAACAAAGACCCATTAAGGTAATATAAATAGCACAGATTCCAAGAATCAGGTACGTCATTATCTACAGTACTCTGACAACCGAGTGTCGACACCCTGACTGACTTGATTGTTGGAGTGCCTTCTGTAGGTACCATCACAACCTGTGAGATTAGACGACCGAGAGGAGAAAGGCGAAGCAGGAAGCTGAGAGTGATAGCGACTGCCCGAAGGGAGGAACAAAGTAATCGTTCTCTAGGCCCAACACCCGTTCGAGAACAATTGGCGTCCACCGTGGGGCCGAGAGGATAAGTGTGAAGAAGAAATAGTAGATGGTATCAACCCAAAACATGACAAGCGAGAGGATGTCAGAGGCAAACCAAACGACAATGTTGATGGCTCTACAAAAAGAGTTGGCTGAGATGAAGAAGGTGCACGAGGAAACCACCAGGAGGAATGAAGGTGAGATCAGGCACCTCCGAAAGGAGAATCAGGAAATGAAGAAGCTCGTAGAAGGAGGACCGTCCGTGGACCCGACCAATCAGGTCGGTAGGTCCTTTGCCACCGCTATCGGTCCTCAAACTGAGAGAGAACCGAAGAACAAAGTCCTCACCTTGGAGATGGATGGTGAGTCCCATCTCAATAAGTCGCTGAACACGACCGAGACTGCGATGACTGGTCGCCGACACCCTTTCACTGATTTTGTCATCGAAGCTCCCCTACCGGACAAGTGGAAGAGGGTCAACAGGGACCGTTACGATGGAACGACCGACCCTGATGAGCACATGGACGCGTATACCACTCACATGATTCTGTATACCACGGATGACGCGGTTCTATGCCGGGTCTTCCCCACTTCTTTGAGATGCTGGTGGCCAAGTTCGACGCCCAGTAGGCTACCAATCGGCCCCATCACCTGATGTCCATCGCCTGGTCAACATCTGCCAGGAGAAGGTGGAATCATTGAGGAAGTTCATCGACTGGTTTGGGAAGGTCGCCACGAGCTTCCGAAATCTTAGTCTTGATGTGGCGATGCACAACATGCTCACGACCCTCCGACCGAGTCCTTTCGCAGATGGCTTGTGCGTGCAACCTGCTGCAAGCTTGGACGAACTTAGGCGCCGAGCCGCCAAGTTCATGCAACTGGAGGAGTTGTGTGAGTTTACAAACCAAGCTCGGGCAAAAGCGAGTGGTGAGAAGAAGGATGACAAAGAGCGACAAGGGAAGTTCGGGTCCGGACGAGGAGACCCCAGGCGGGATAATCGTGGTCCCCGATTCTCATGATACACCCCTCAACGCCGATCGAGGGAAGATTCTGCAAGAAGCTCTTAGTGCGGAATTGATGCCATCGCCCAAAAGGGCCCTAAGTCCCGACAATGCTGACCGCAACAAGAAGTGTCGGTATCACCAGAACACCGGTCATTCGACCGAAGAGTGCCAAGCCTTGAAAGATAAGATAGAAGAACTGATACAGGCCGGACACTTGCGCCGCTTTGTACAAGGCCCCACGTCGGGAAGAAATATCAAGGAAGAGAGACCACACACTTCCAAGGGCGAGGGAGGACAATCGGTGACAGAAACGCCACACGACAAGGGACGACCCTCCAAAAGATGATTGAAGGAGGGACCGCGAAGTCATAAACACCATTGCTGGTGGATTTGCTGGAGGAGGCAGCTCGAACAACGCTAGGAAGAAGCATCTACGCGCAGTACACCAAGTCAACTTTGTGGCCGTTCGGTCGAGGATGCCACCTATCACGTTTACGGATGAAGACTTCAAAGGGGTAGACCCCTCCTAGGATGACCCAATGATGATATCGGTCAACATCGACAATTTCACCATCATGAAGACCCTAGTAGACCAGGGGAGCTCAGTCGACATCCTCTACTAGAAGACCTTCAAAGCTATGAAGATTCCTATAGAGGAAATGAGACTCTATGACAACAACATAGTTGGCTTCTCAGGGGAGCGAGTAAGTACGAAGGGGTACATGGAGCTGTACACCACCTTCGGCTTAGAAAAGATGAGTAAAACCATGAAGATCAGGTACTTGGTTATTGATGCCAATACTTCATACAACATTCTGCTCGGACGGTCGTTGTTAAACAAGCTTGGAGTGATAGTCTCCACCCTGCATCTGGTGATGAAGTTCCCGTCTCTGTCGGGTGACATTTTGACGATCCATGTAGATCAGAAGATTGCAAGGGAGTGTTACGCATAAAGCTTGAGAGTGGAACTCACTTGTCAGAAGGTGGTCGGCAGTCGATCACCCAGGCGTAAGATGCCTGGACGAGGAAGGTCTCCCCAAATAAACATGCGACCGACGGAACATGCGGTCGCTATGATCGATCTTGACCCACGAGAGGTCGAACCAAGGCTTGAAGCGAAGGATGAGCTGCGTCACGACCCACTCATCGATGAAGAACACTACACGAGTATCGGCACAACAATGGTAGTCGCTGACGCCGAGCTCATACATCAAGCTTTGAGGAAAAATGTTGATCTTTTTGCCTGAACAACCGTCGAGGTGTCAGGCGTGAACCCTAAAGTCATAACCCACAGACTCTCAATCTACAAAGAAGCACGTCCGGTCGCGCAAAAGAAGAGAAACCATGGAGAAGAAAAAGGCTCGCGACCAAAGCAGAGGCTGAGAAGCTCCTAACGGGTTCATCCGAGAAGCCCGATATACAACCTGGTTGGCCAATGTGGTCATGGTCACCAAGTCCAATGGCAAGTTGCAGATGTGCGTGGCCTATAAGGACTTCAACAAAGCCTGCCCAAAGGACTCCTAACCCCTGCCAAACATTGACCGGCTGGTTGATGGGACAGTCGGGTACAAGGTATTGAGCTTCCTGGACGCTTCCTCTAGCTACAACTAGATAAGCAAGCATCCCAGGGATAAGGAGAAGACGACTTTTACGATCGACGGTGCAAACTACTTCTATGAGGTAATGTCGTTTGGCATAAAGAATGCAGGAGCAACATACCAGCGGCTGATGGATAAGATCTTCAAGGGGATGATCGTTAGAAGCGTGGAGGTCTACGTGGATGACATAAAGGTCAAATCCAACTCGTGCGACCAACACATCAAAGACTTGTAGGAAGTCTTTGGCACTCTAAGAAGGACCAATGTGCGCCTCAACCCCGAGAAGTGCGCGTTCGGGGAAATTCTTGGGTTTCATGCTGACCCACAGGGGAATCGAGGCCAACCCTGACAAGTGTAAAGCAATAACTGAAATGAGGAGCCCGAAGAACCTGAAGGAGGTACAACAATTGACCGATGACGCAAATGCTTCGAAAAACAACAAAGTTCAGTTGGAATGAGACATGGGAAAACATTTTCAGCCATCTCAAGGAATTTTTGTCGTCTCCGGATGTCTTTCAAAAGCCAAGGCAGAACCTGTCGATCGTAGTATACCTGGCAATATCAGAAGAAGCGATCAGCGCCGCCTTGGTACATGAGATCAACAAAGAGGAAGGTTCGGTGTACTTTGTCAGTCGCACACTTCACGCAATCGAGACAAAAGTACCAGATGATAGAAAAGTTAGTGCTAACGCTAGTTCTGACCACAAGGAGGATGCGACCGTACTTCCAAAACTACGCCATAACGGTAAAGAACAACTACCATATATATAAAATATTGTCTAAACCCGATCTTGCAGGGTGAATGATAGGGTGGTCGATCGAGCTGTCAGAATTTGACATCGGGTACGAACCGAGAAGTGCCATCAAATCCCAGTGTTTGGCGGACTTCTTGGTAGAGCTAGCACCACAACCAAAGGGCTCGACCAAATGGATGTTATATGTGGATGGATCGTCCAATAAGACCGCCTGTGGCGCAGGGGTCGTCCTAAAAGGACCAGACGACCTACTGGTTGAACAAGCGTTGCAACTTGCCTTCAAAGCAACGAACAATCAGGCCGAGTATGAAGCCATCCTGGCCGACCTCAACCTCGCCCATGACCTCGGAGCCCGTGAAGTTGTATGCAAGAGTGACTCCCAACTGGTCGTCAGCCAGATCAAAGGTGAATTTGAGGTTAAGGAGCCCCTACTCCAACGGTACTATCACACGATCGGCAATTCAATTTCCAAATTCGATAAGGTCGTTATCGAACACATACGCCGACAAGACAATGAACGAGCGGACGCACTGCCTCGCCTCGCTTCCACAAAAAAGTAAAGCCATCTTTGGTCAGTCGTTTAGATCCATTTGGAGCAACCAAGCGTTGAAGATACCAAATGCTTGGCCATTACTGAGGCCGTCACATGGATGAGTCGAATCGTCCAATACTTTGAGCATGGAACGTGCAAATCAGGAGACGAGAAGACAATCAGACTGCAATGCACCCGATACACTATGATCGGTCAGGACCTGTACCATAGGGGTTACTCAACACCACTCCTGAAGTGCCTCACCAAATGACAAGCATAATATGTGCTACAAGAAATGCATGATGGAGCGTGAGGCATCCATTCTGGAGCACGAATAATGGCGGCCAAAGTCATCCGGACAGGGTACTATTGGCCGACCGTTCAGGGAGATTGTGTAGAATACGTGAAGAAATGTCTGAAATGCCAAGAGTTCGGTCCACTGCACCACTCGAAACCAGAAGAGCTCCACAGCATGACATCGCCCTGGCCGTTTGCCATATGGGAAATAGACATCTATTGGTCGCGGTGGACTACTTCACAAAGTGGATAGAAGCTGAGCCTCTAGCCTCTATATCAGCTAAAAATGTCTAAAAATTTATTTGGAAGAATATCGTGTGTCGTTTCGAGGTACCGATCACAATTGTATTAGATAATAGACGACAGTTCATCGACCGAGGGCTTCATACTTTCTATGATGATTGCGGCATCAAATCTGTGACCAGCTCGGTCGAACACCCCAGACGAATGGTCAAGCCGAAGCGGCTAACAAAGTCCTCTTGAACGAGTTGAAGAAAAGACTTGGCGCAACAAAGGGAAGGTGGACAGAGGAACTGCTCGAGATCCTATAGGCATATCGGTGCACGCCTCAGACGACGACACAAGAGACGCCATATAGCCTCACGTACGACACTGAAGCCATTATCCCAGTCGAAGTGGGCGAGCCGTCCATTAGGTGGAAGTTGTTTGATTTATTCCTAAATTAGGAAAGCCTGGCGGTCGGACTTGACCTCATCAACGAGCTCCACGAAAAGAGAAAAATTCGCGAGGCCGGGTGCAAGCTTCGAGCGACAAGAAGATCCAACACGAAGGTTCGACCAAGAAGCTTCCACAAAGGAGACCTCGTCTGGAGAATCCGCAGCGACGCTAGGAAGTCGGACGACAAGTTCTCGTCAAATTGGGAAGGACCATTTCGAATCCGAGAAGTAGGTGAAGGGGGAGCGTACTACCTAGAGTGGTTGTCAGGCAAAGTTGTACCAAGGACGTGGAATGCCTTGCACCTCAAATTTTATTTCAGTTGAACAATGAATAAAATCCATGCACTCTTTCCTCGCCCAGAAGCACCAGCGGTCGGAAAGGTTTTAACGAGGCGTTTTCATCAAACAATGTGCAAACTATAAAATCAACCTAAGAGGCACGGTTCGGTCAGGATGAAGCTTTAACCAGCATACCCTCTCGTGACCTAAACACAAGTGTTGGCTAGGATGAAGCCTTAACCGACATACCCTCTAGATAAGTGTTGGCCAGGACGAAGCCTTAAACGACATACCCTCCCAGCACTTCATCCCCACGGTTCGGCCAGGTTGTAGCCTTAACCGACATTCCCTCCCGATACCCACTCAAATGTATTGGTCTATCCAGATACCACTGGCTATAACTGAATGAAGCACTACACCGATCATGTGATATAACTTGTCAAAATATTTGCTATGCATCTACGACCGAGAGGGTTAACTTACACCAGTTGCGTTAATTAAATTGGTCATTTTTAACTCACGCCACACACATCGACCGAAAGCAGTAACTTGTGCAAATTTTCAAAAGAAGAAGTTGATTGAATTCATAATAAGCAAAGAAGGAGGCCACACCCCAGCTTGAAGGTAACAAAACAAACAAAGGCAACAAAAGCTAAAAACCTAAACTATAGTCTTCAGCGTCTTCGCTTGGTGCTGGTTGGGTGGCGGTCTGTAGAGTCTAAACCTTGTCTGTGGGAACAAAGCGACCATCATATACCTCTATCTCTTTGTCAAATCGACCAGAAGGGGGAGGGCCACCATATAGTACCCCAGCCTACTGAACAACCAAGTCGAAGCTCTGGATGATCAAAGCCATGGTGTTATCTATGGTCTTTTCTAGCTCGGCCTCCACCGCCTCCTTCCTTTGCTTCAGCGAGGCAACGTCCTCCTCCAGTGACGCCACTCTATGGCCGACCTCCTCCAGGGTCTTCTTCATTCGAGTGTTCTTAGCTGTGGTATCAACTTGAAGCCGCTCCAACTCGGTTATCTGAGCGGCGTCCAGCTCGCGCTCAACAGGGTGGTCACACAGCCGCTTCTCATAGGTTGTGTTCGCGTCAACAACTTGCTTCAAGCTGCCCGACACCTCAAGGAGCTTTTGCTCCAAGCGGGAGATCTCCTCCACACGCCGATCGCGCACCGCGGCCCCTTGGCGGGTCAGGATCAACCCTCGGCATATAATCTCTATGCCGCCCTTGAGCAGGTCGTCTTTAGGGACCGCCCAGATCAGTTCTTCATTATTGGGGGGCAGATTAAAACTTACCCCTAGCAAATTGCAGGTCACCCCCCAACATTGATAGGGGTGACTCCTGGACGATCGCCACTGGCATCGTGACCGCAGTTGGGATTGGTTGGTTGAATTCATCAGTCGGCGGGGAGTCGAGGTTGATAGGGGCTCGGCTCGGAGGAGGAATGGGTATCTTGCCAGGAGAGCGATATGTTCGGGTAGTGTTGTCGCCCTCCTTTGCCCTCTTCTTGGGGTTCTTCTAGGATGGCCATGCTCAGGCCTCGGCCTGAGGAGCCTCAGGGGGTATCTTTGAATGCCTTCAACATGCTGATCACTTGTGGAACTTCTCTTTTTGCTATCGCTGCAACCAAAAAACAAAGCGTTAGTTAAAATTTAAAATAAACGACCGAAGGTCTAAGGTGTTAACATACCCTCAAAGGTCGCCTCTCGATCGGACTCGGTGTACAGGGACATCAGTGGTCGAGCAGGGAGATTTCTAGGGAGGCTATCAAAGAGGAAAAAATTCACCCGTTCACCAGTAATCGGGTTGACCGGACGAGGCCAATCCTTTATCTTTGTAGGATTCCTAGTCCAAGACAAAGGAAACCTAGGCTGGCCAGCTGCGTCGAAGAAGTGCGGCATACCGCAGGCTCCACAAACACTTTAAAGAACCTTTCTTTAAAGTTCTTATAGGAAGCCGTGAAGGTTTTGAACAAAATGCTACCTGCCCGCCTGACCAACGAATGTCAGCCAACAGGGTCGGACGGGTGAGAAGTATAGAAGTGCAAGAAGCAAGACGTGGCAGGACGCACACCAAACATTTGACATACCACACGAAAGGCCTGCATGGACACTCACATATTCGGGTGCAACTGACTTGGCGCCATGTTGACCGCCTGAAGGACGCCCACCATGAATGTGTCAAAAGGAAGCGACACATGCAAGTCAGAAAAAAGACAATTAAGCATGAAGAAGAAAGGGAGTTCGGTGGATGATCGTTCCCTATATACGCGATCGGTCAACGAGCAAGGACCGATTGATAAGAGGGATCCCCTGGCAGAAGCCTTCAAAATAGGGACCCTCTTTAAAAAAAATCAAAACAGAGACGTCTGTATGGAAGACAAACGTGATCCCAAACACTTTGGAATCAACCCAGTTAGGGCCCTCATGACGGCGCGACCGCTCAGATTAGTTCGATCGGTCAGACGTATTGCCCGCGTCATCACCCCTCACTTCCTCCATCTTGGGGGCAACAGTTTGAATTGCTCCGACCGAATGAATTTTGTTGGAGGAGGAAGTGGATGAAGAAGACGAAGAAAATGAGGACGAAGCGGGTTCGGGAAGAGGAGAGAGAGAGCCAAGAAGAAGATGTAGGACGAGAATGAGAAGACATCACTAACCTTGGACGAACGAAGAAAGCAACACAAATCGATAACAACCGTTTCGGTCTTAGAGCACAATGTGAATCAGGAAGCGTGAGAAGCCACTATTGACAACCTCTATTTGTTGTCCGAAGACGTCTCGAAAGCCCAAACATCACAAAATTCTCAATCGTTGGATCTGCTGGATCCAGCGGTCCACGTCGTTTGGTGCCCAAAAATCCCCTCATAAATGCGCGTCACATCACTCGTTCAGGTGTCGCCTCTAGTCACATCACCCATCATCACACCACTGAACGACACCCAATTTTCAGACTCTTCGGCGTCATCAGCCCTCGAGCCTTGGGGGCAAGTGTACTGGCATGACCAAACGACTCAGTGACTCGAACCACTCGACCAAGATAAGAAGGTCACGTGACGACACATGGTCGACCGACACATGACGATGAGCCATGGGTTGACCAAGTCAGCAAGGTTAATCCAATTAAGAGTTGATTAGCACAACCCTAAATATGAACCAACCTCTTAATCCGACCCACCAACGAAGGCCCATTAAGGTAACACTGTTGATATTTCTAAATATCCATAAATATTTTTATAAAATAAAAATAAAATAAAATAATTTTCATTTAATATTATTATTGTTTTGGTATAATTATCTTATTTATACCTACATTTTGGACAATATTCAATTTAGTATAATGGTTTTTAAAAAAATTAATTTGGTTTCTATGTTTTTTAAAATGTACTCAAATCGGTCCTTTCCGTCAAGTGGCACCTTGTTGAACCATGTGGTGTTCAAGCTTTGAAGAATCCAAACCCTTTGAAGGATGTTGAAGCCTTGGCTGTGCTTGCTGTTGCTGTGTTAGTTTAGTTTAGTTCTGGGGTAGTTTGAGTGTTGTAATCCACCCCTTGATCGAATCTAAAGCATAGGCATTCTCAATCTTTGTGAAAGTAAAATGTTTTTCAAACTAAGTTAAAACAACCGATT
>Ga0123341_1004625_pt1 | contig 12110 bp, 5 predicted proteins | sample Turbeapinknodule_FD_89959 | JGI IMG/M metagenome (GOLD analysis project Ga0123341, IMG submission 89959) | Root nodule microbial communities of legume samples collected from Mexico - Turtle bean Mexico pink nodule | ecosystem: Host-associated > Plants > Roots > Nodule | place: Mexico: Nepantla... | reverse complement strand
ATCTTGAAATATGATCACTAAATATACAAAACACACTTCAATAATATTTTAAAAAAAATCCACTGTAATTTGATTATAATATCACTATTTCATAACATTTCAACATAATATAAATACTGATTATAATGAATTGTAGAAATAAAATATATATCAACGGTATAATAGATATCAATCCACTATCATCCCCTATTATAGAAGGTTAAGATATTTAAAAGTTGGCAAATTAAAAAAATAACTATTCTGAAAGTCATTTCCATTTGATAATTCATTTGACTTTGATCTAAATCTAAAATAAATAAAAAATAAAATCTCAAACAACTAAATCAAACAAAATACTTTTATTCATTTCAAAATCATGGTTATCAGAAGAACCATTAGATTTTCTTTTGTGCAACTTAAAAACATGAAATTGTATAATATGTATGTGATCCTATAACATCAAAACTATTGTATATAAAATAAGCACATATGACTTCCATCATTGATGTTTGGCACATTAGACACTTTCCTCTACGTTGGTGCAAATCATTATGTAAGTGATTTACATAAGGTACAAACAAAATTATTAATTTGTCAAAGTAAGACTCTTCAACAAAGGTTGAAACTTAAAGAGATGAATATACAATGAAATCAACCTTTCACATTCATTTTTCCGTAATCAACAATAAAGAGAAGCACTCATCATATGCCTTCAATAACGACATTGAAAGTTGTCGTGGAAGTCCTTAGCTCGAGTCATAAACATTTAGAGTAACCATGTGACCCTCATGCAGCCAAATATCAAATTTTAGATGTTAGGGAGAAACAGAAAATTATGAGAACAGACATATCAAAAACATCACTAATACCAAATACTAATGGTAAAGTTCATATATTTTAGAAATCAACTAACCTTGCCATCTCTCTTTGTTGCTTTCAGTGACATCGAAAATCACTTGAGCGAATATACAATCATCAGAAGAAGAAAAAACATCAAATATCATCAAAATAAGTAAAAATTAAAAATTATTATAGTTTAAAAAAAGTAAAAAATAGGGACACCCAACCAACCTGGTAGACAAAATCAACTCATTGGTCCCTTTCTGAATCTGCCTCCGGTTTTAACACTAAATTTTGGTTTTAACACAAAATAAAAGTAAAATTAATAAATAGAAACTTGAAAATAAATACTACATTGACATTTATAAAATTTAAATGACACATAAAAGAAAGTATTGAAGCATAACAGATGAGTTTCCAGTGAGTGATAGTTGTGGGTGCTATAACAAATTTGAGAGAAGAAGTCGTCGGAGATTCCTCGATTGACCAACGAAATGAATGAATCGTCCTATTTTTTCTTTGTGTGGGAGATTTAAAAACAAAGAAACCACAATGTCAGGTGATAATAAAGTAAAACACTTTACATGAAAATGTGTCTCTCACTGCAGTGGAATAATCTATCTAATACTAGGAAGATGCAATTTGAATAATTTTTTTTGAATATCCCAAACAATATATCATTTTCGTACAACAATGTCATCTGATGGTAGAAGTGGTGGTGTTTCAATCCTTGGTTCCCATCAGATGACTTTGGAGGTTTTTGATGAGTTCGAACATGTGAATCTTGTTATTGTATTCGAAAGACTATGTGTGCAAAAGAAAACCTATTGAAGGAAGATGACACAACAAATATCTTTATTTTTTTATTTAATAGAGAAGAAGATCAGTTTAAAACAAAAAAGTAATGTACCAATCTCTCCAAAGTAACAACAAATAAAATAAAATATTAATTGAAAATTAAAAGACTGCTTTATTAACTTCTAAAATTATAAAATATCCAAATAACTAAAATAAATTAATAAAATAAAATATTAAGTAAGGATAAAATAGAAAAAGAATTTAGAGCAGTTAAAGTGGGGAATCCCTTATATATATATATACTAGCGGGAACACAGGCGCGAGTGCGCCTATGTATCCGCATTTTTTATATTTTATTTTTATTATTATTATATGTATATTGATATTTATTTAAATAAAATATAGATTTATGTGTATTCATATTTTTTAATTTTTTTCATAAATTTATGTGTATTTGTATTTTATAATATTTCGTAATGTATTTGTATTTTATAGTATTTGTGTGTATCTGTATTATTTGACAATGATGAGTATCAAATATTTAAATATTTGACAATACTGTACTTATTATTTGACAACGATGAATATCAAATATTTAAATATTTGACAACACTAAATTTGTGGATCTATATGGTTAAATATTTGACATCATCTGCGTATTTATTTTTTAAGATTAGCAAATGAGAATACTCTTATTGTTAATTATATATATAAAATATTCATATACATACTAAAAATAAATGAAACAATTTTTTATTGTTCATCATCTCAAAATAAACAAAGATTTAAATATGATACAGAGTATTATCAAATAATGTAGATACAAAAATATTCTCAAATACTATAAAATAAAAATATATTGTCGTAGATACATATAAATTTATGATTTTTTCTAAATATGAATACATAGATGTTGTCACTTGTGTTTTCATTAATTTTATAATAGTTATTTTAAAATTTATATTGAAAATTTAAAATTATTAATAAATCAGTTTGATTTGAAAAAATAATTGAAATCAAATATAAAAATCAATTATTTAAGTTAGATTTATGTAAATATAGAGAATGCATGTGTTTTTATTATTATAATAATATGTAGCATAAAAAATCGCAAATAACGGCAAATGGTTAACAGACACCTCATGATTGGTAACTGTGAAGGATAGGTGCAGCAAAAGTTTTCAAAATTGGTCAAGAAAATGTATTTAAATTTATGGAACGTATAAATGAGATAGCAGAAACTGGAATATCACAAAACACAAGGCCAAATGGAAAATCAAAATCTGGAGAAATGGTATCTTCATCATCGCAGGGTTAGTTTTGGCATTGGAGAAAACATTAGGATCTCTTCTTTGCCTTTCTCTTGACCCTCAAATCCCAATTTACTCACTCTTACCCTTTTTTTCTCCAAACCCTAGCTTTCCCTTTCCAACCCAATCCTCTCATTCAAAATCCCCATTCGCATGTGCAATCCGCATACTTTCTCGGATCTTCCTTAATTTTCGGGTATTATTGTGCCTTTTTTCCTGCTATTAGGTTCAATCAATGGCCAAGGGCACCGATTCCGACGAGTTCGTCTTGCTTTCTACGGTTCGGACTGGTCTGAAGAGGGAGTTCGCGTTCGCAATGAAGGCCCAATCTGAGATCTGCGGCGCTTCTCTGGTCCGAACGCGGGCCAGCAAGAACCGGCCCCACCCTCCTGTTCAGTCCACATCTTCCCGGAAACGGCCAAGGAAGACCGTGGAGCAGAAAGCGTCGGAGGACGTCTTGAGCGAGGAAGAGGCTAAGAGCGACGTTGTGGATCTTCAGAGCGACGATGAACCGAAGAATAATCACGCGGGAGAATCAGAGTCTGCGGCAATGTTGGTTTGTGAAGAGGAAACAAAGAGTGATGTGGCAGTGGAAAATATTATCAGCGAAGAGGAGCCGAAGGTGTTGGAAACTGTTATCAGCGAAGAGGAGCCGAAGGTGTTGGAAACTATAATCAGCGAAGAGGAGCCGAAGGCGTTGGAAACTATAATCAGCGAAGAGGAGCCGAAGGCGTTGGAAACTATAATCAGCGAAGAGGAGCCGAAGGCGTTGGAAACTATAATCAGCGAAGAGGAGCCGAAGGTGTTGGAAACTATAATCAGCGAAAAGGAGCCTGTTGTGGCTGAGACGTTGAAGGAAGAGGTTGTGGATGAGATGGCACAACCTCTTGGCGAAATTAACGAGGAATCGGAGAAGGGTGTTTTGGGAGGTAAGGTACCTAGTGGGGAAACCCTTGTTTTGGAGGATAATGACGACAAGGGGAAGAAGAGGAAGAGAATGAAAAAGCGGTTGGAGAGGCCTCAGACTGTGAGAAGGTTTACGCGGTCGTTATTGAAGGAAAAACCCGAGGAAACAAATGATGAGAAACATGTTGGTGCGGTTGGACTTGATGATGCTATTAAGAGGGAATCAGAAACTGAGGCTTCGGTGTTAATGACCACTCCTAGTTCGGGAAGATTTTCGAATTCTAGGTTGAGGAAGTTTCCTACCAAGTTGAAGGATCTTCTGGCTACGGGGATTCTTGACGGATTGACAGTGAGGTACATGAAGGGATCAAAGGTATATCTATCTTTGCTTCTTTTAATAGTGGCTTATGAGTGTTAGTATTTAAGAATTTGTGCTTAATGTTTTAGTTTGTTTGACTATTTTTTAGGCACGAAAAAATGGAGAAACAGGGCTTCAAGGAGTGATTCAAAACTCTGGGGTTCTGTGCTTTTGTGATAGTTGCAAGGGGGTTGAGGTGAGTTTTATGAAAATGCCTATTTTTAGTATCTGACAGATTATTGTTGTAAATTGTGTTTTTTATTTGGTTTTTGGTGGAAATAGGTTGTCTCACCCTCTGTGTTTGAGCTGCATGCTGGCAGTGCAAATAAACGTCCCCCAGAGTACATTTACATGGATAATGGGATTAGTGGATGTAACCTCCGTGATGTCATAAATGCCTGCTGCGATTTGCCATTGGAGTCAATGGAGGAAGCCGTCCAAAAACTTCTTGCTGGCTTCACTATGAACAAATCTTCCATCTGTTTGAACTGCCGAGGTTTGAAATGCACATGCTTGATATCTCCCCATTGATTATCCCAATGTGTTTGCATCTTTGCATACTTATTTCCAGGCCATGTAACAGTTGATATTGATGTCTTTCGGTGTCTATTTTAGGAGCATGCAAGGGTGTGTCAAAGCTAGTATGTGATTCTTGCATATCAAGCCCCCCTCAAACAGCCACAGTTAGTAGCAAAAAGATTTCATCACTAGTTGAACCAAGGTATCACTTAATTTTTTGTTTTATAAACATAAGGACTACTTGGTTTTAAGATGAGAAATAAGAAATTGGGATAAATATGGTACATTTTCCTTCCTTTAAATTGATGAATAATTTCTAAATTGTAAATCTTATCAACTGTTTTATCTTCCGTCTTATTCCTTATTGATGAATGGACAGGCTATTATAGTATAGGATGACTAGTTATTTTGTTTATTGACACTTTCACATGTATGTTTCTATATGTCTATGTAATGTGTGTTGTGATTGTGATATTATCAAATTTCACTAGATGTATTGCATATTATTATTTATTACATGCACATTCCATCTATCTCAGATCACCAGAGCCAGTAACGGTTAAAAAATCATTAGACTACGAGATGCATCCAAATTCATTAGAAAATACGGTGCAGCCAAACTTACTAAATAATGGTGTGCCGCCAAGCTCATTAAACAATGAGATGATGCCAAATTCGTTAAATAGTGTGGTGAAGCCTAATTCATCAAACAGTGCGATGAAGCCAAATTCGTTAAAGAATGGGATGAAGCACAGTGCATCTCGTGGTAAGAGTCAGGGAAGACTAACTAGGAAGTAAGTGTATTTGTAATCACTTATCTAAACATTTGCTTCACTTAGAAATGCTTATATTTACACACTTTAAAATATTGGGGATTTAATTAATGTCTTTTTTCTTTTGTAATTTTTGAAAGGGATCTACGCTTGCATAAATTGGTATTTGAAGGAGATGTTTTGCCAGATGGAACTGAAGTAGCCTACTATGCTCATGGACAGGTTGCTTTGATCGATATTGATTCTGTTATTTTTTTTCCTATTATTTTTGGTTTTTATCTTTCCTTATTGTACTTTTGTTTTGTGGTCAGAAACTGTTGGTTGGTTACAAAAAAGGATATGCAATTTTTTGTACCTGCTGCAACTCTGAGGTGCTTTTCCTTGTTACGTGTTATATTGGGCCACATATTTAGCTATGACAGATGTTTAACAACTGTACTTTTTTGTAAAAAAATTGATTGGGCAGGTCAGTGCTTCTCAGTTTGAAGCTCATGCTGGTTGGGCATCACGAAGAAAGCCGTGAGTTCTTGTTTAAATTTTATTATTGGATGCAGGGTGCAAATGTATTGTTTATCTAGATTTGCATTAATACGCTCATCATAGTTTTAGTTGTTTTCTTGCTCATTAAATGAGTTTAACTTGTTATTGGATGCAATTATAGGGTGTGCCTGCTCTTTCTATCTAGCTTTGCATTAAATTGCTTATAACAAGTTCAATGTTTTCCTTTTGGGTCCTATAATATATTCTAGGTCTATTACAAAGTGAAAAAAATATATGATTAAATTAAGAAACTAAGTATTTGGGAGGAAAAATATTTGTTACCATGCCATCTTTGTTAAGGAAAAGTAGAAAGAAACTTAATCACTTTCCCTTATTTTCCAATTTCTTAGGGCTGCATGAGTTTGCCATCATGAATTGATGTGAGTGATTTGTACAATTGACTATCGTCATTTCCTTGTTTAAAATTGTGTTATTGTGTTGCAGTTACCTGCACATCTACACATCTAATGGAATCTCACTCCATGAGTTGTCCATCTCTTTATCTAAAGATCGGAGGTTTTCCAACAATGATAATGATGATCTCTGCATCATATGTGAAGATGGAGGGGATCTTTTGTGTTGTGATGGATGCCCTAGAGCTTTTCACATAGGTGAAACATTATTTTCCTTTCATTTTGTTAATCTATTCTGTATTGACATTTGTTACTTTTCCCTCTCTTCGAATAGTGGTTTATAGCTTCCAAGAGTTACATTCTAAACTGAACAAGCAACTAAATACTAAACCAGAACTAGCTGATATATGGAATTGAAACAAAGTCAGTAATGATATCTTGTCAGCCAAAACTATTAAATGAACCACCGGAAAGCCTTCAAAGAATGTACACCTGTATAGAATTTCTTGTGGTTGTATGCATATGAGGCTCGAAAGGCCATAATGGTTAGAGATCATACCATTATTAATTGTGTTTAGGATGTTGTTGCTCCCAATAATCTTAAATTTCTGTAATAACACTTTTAAAGTGATTGTAAGCTTTTAAATAAATTCTTCAATAGAAATTTATTTTATAATCAAAATAATAGGAATATTTGTTATTTATTATTAAATTTTTTTTGTCAACGTAATTTAAAAATTCTAACATGTAAGTTATATAGATCCTCTTTCTGGTTAGTTTTTTTTACGGTGATCCTTCATTATATGTCATCTGTAAGACCCTCTTTAAGCACTTGCTAGTGCTTTTAGCAGGTCATTTCCTGGCCGAGGAATTGGACAATCTTACCTCTCTCCTAAAACATTCCAATTTTATTTTATCAAAATATGAGAAAGTCATTTTCAAAATAAAATTTTATGTAAGATTTTCTTTTATTGATATTCTTGCACCTTTGGGAATTATGATGATTGTGTTTTTTTTTTTCCTTTCATGAAATTTGTTGGCAGTGATGGTGGAATTTAATTCGTGGTATTCTTTTGTTTATTATATGAAAGTAATTCTTTTCGTTCTGCAATTCGTTCTTGATGTTAGTTTTTATAGCCATTGTTCTGATGGGCTGTGTAAAATTTTACAATTTCAGACTGTGTCCCTTTACCATGCATTCCTACTGGTACTTGGTATTGTAAGTATTGCCAGAATATTTTCCAAAAAGATAGGCAGGGGCAACATAATGTGAATGCTCTGGCAGCTGGAAGGATTGAAGGCACTGATATTTTGGAACAGATGAACCCCAGATGTATTCGTGTTGTCAAAACTGTAGAAGTTGACCATGGTGGATGTGCCTTGTGCAGGTAACACTGCTATATATATATATATTTATTGGTAGGCTCTTTAGTGACTCAAGTTATATTATGATTAAATTATTATTGCCATGACTTCTCTTTGGGGTCGTGTTATGCCTTCACAAGCCAACTGAAAGCTTGCCAATATAACACTAGTCTCATTTATGGGTTGGTGCGGTGGATGCATGTTGGGAATTTTTTTGCCAGGCCATTTGAAATTATTCTTTTCAATTGAATACTTCGTTGAGTTTTTTTAACATTGGCTAGTTTATATACATGTCATTTAATACGCCAGCATTGACATTCTTTTACCTTCGTGATGCTTTTGATGTAATGTACAGTCGTCACAATTTCAGTAAAAGCTTTGGTCCTCGGACAGTAATTATTTGTGATCAGGTATTTGCCTTTTCTGACTTTTAGATAGCCAGGTTTTAATAAACTGTTTCTTTTTTTGATATCATGACATATTTTAAAATTCTGATTGGGTACGTTCTTGCAGTGTGAGAAAGAATATCATGTTGGATGTTTGAAGGATCATAACATGCAGAACCTTGAGGTGCTTTTGATTTTCTTTATTGATTTTCTCCTTACTGAAATTTTTTATGTCTTGTAAACATACATTTTTAACGGATATTAATCTGCAGGAATTGCCTGAGGGGAATTGGTTTTGTAGCACAGCTTGCAATCAAATTCATTCTGCTCTGGTGGATTTGGCGGCATGTGGCGAAAAGAGTATCCCAGATTCCCTTCTAAGTTTGATAAAAAAGAAACATGAAGAGAAAAGTGTAGACATTGGTGGAGGTGGCCTTGATGTTAAATGGAGGGTTATAAATTGGAAACTAGATGATTCTGTTGAAAATAGGAAAAGGCTTTCAAAGGCTGTTGCTATCTTCCATGTGAGTATATAAGATTATGATTTATTTAGTTTCCTACTCCTTCCGTTCCTATTTATAAGTGCCTCTAGACTGATTCATACTCTTTAAGAAAATGGGTTAAATTAGTTAAAAAGAATAAATTGGTCAATTATTAGTATTGTTGTCCCAAATTAAATCTAAAGTATTCTCTAGTGAGACTTTCATATCATAAAAAATTACTTGTATTCTTAAATCAGATTACTAGAGAGCATGACTATCAAAATTGCGAGTCAACTTGTAAAATTCGCACACCCTCAAACCTCATTAATTCTCATGCAGGATCGCTTTTTAGTAGGCTCATGTAAACTCGGTTTAAACTTGTGTTAAATCGTAAGTTTAGAGGTCTTTCAACGAGCTCAGTTGGACATTAGAAATAAGTCAAAACCGACACTGGATTTGTTTGTTTCTGGGTCACAATTTATAAAAACAAACCTACGGAGCAATTTCATGGTTCACTGGTTCTCTCTTAAAGTTTGTCTGTTTTGGGTGTTGATGCTGTGTTCTCCTATTGTACCAACTGATCTCTCTTGGTGTCTTTCTCAGCTCCGCTCTACTCCGTTTTGTGTTTGTAATTCTCCTTGACAATTTCCCATCTCACTACCATTTCTTTTCTCTTGGCCAGTTTCGGATATAGGGCTGGCACAAGCTACAAAGTAGAGGCTTGGGTCATTTTAGGGTTTTAGCTTTTTTACTCCTCTTGCTATTTTGGATTGTTGGGCCTCTTTTTAAGTCCAACAATTTATGTAAAGCATAATATATCATATTAACTAGAGTAATGATAAAGGGATAATACTATTAGAAAAATAGAAAAAACTATATAAAACTATATATGTTATGATAAACTAATAATAAATAATATCACTGTAAGATATAAAAAGTTATTTATAACATTATATAATATTGAACTATTATGTTATTTATAAATATTATATTTTTTTATCCGAAGTTAATTCTTGCAAGGTTACGATTGGAGTTTATAATCCGAGTTTATACGTGTTTACTTAAACACTTGAGTTTGACAACCTTGCTATAGATAGAGACTTTGTCATTAATTTCAAATGTTTTTTTTTTTGGGTAAAAACATCTCAATAAATGAAGGCTATTTTAGGAAATAAAATTAATGCATGATTCAACATCAAGGGGTCTTTTAAAATGGTACAACAAATTTTCTTGAAAGGGTCTTGTAAATAGGTATAGAAGGAGAAATTTTTATCAGTTACTTTGTCTTTAGTATATATATTGTGGTAAATTTGTCATTTGTATTTTGAAGACACGACATTTATTTTATGTTAAGTTTGATGGATGGGCAATTTTAGTTAGTGTTAGAATCCTGTTTTTTACAGGAAAGGTTTGATCCTATAGTCGATTCAACATCTGGCCGAGATTTCATTCCGACAATGTTGTTTGGGTATGTCTTGCATTTTTTTTGGTACATTCTATATATATATATATATATATATATATTTATGTTATGTATACGTGGGATGTGAATGAATTTTCTTGTTGGTTTCATTTCCTCAGAAGGAACATTCGGGGTCAAGATTTTAGTGGAATGTACTGTGCAGTGCTTACTGTCAAGTAAGTATCACGATGACATGTTTTATGTAGAGGTTGCAAATCTGGATGTAATTGTTACCTACTGAGTATATTTTTATTGTTTTGCAGTGGAGATATTGTGTGCGCCGGAGTATTTCGTGTGTTTGGGTCAGAAATTGCAGAGCTTCCATTGGTGGCAACAACTTCTGATCAACAAGGACAGGTTATTTAATTTTTTTTTACTGTAGTGACAAGGATACAGTGTACTCCAAGTGTAAGATTTTGTGAATGGCAGGAAATATTCTAACTGACAACGATATTTCTTTTTCAGGGTTATTTTCAGTGTCTATTTTCTTGTATTGAGACATTACTTGGATCTTTGAATGTGAAAAACCTTGTCCTACCAGCTGCTGATGAAGCTGAATCGATATGGACCGGTAAATTTGGGTTTACTAAGCTAGCTCTAGATGAGGTATGTATAAACTTCATCTTATGTTTAGTTTACATTCTCAATGGTTTCCACTCGTTATATTAGACTAACTTCTGCTGTGGCTACAGATAAACAAGTATAAGAAATTTTATCGGATGATGATATTTCAAGGGACCTCGGTGTTACATAAGCCTGTTCCTGCACTATGAAGTTTGTGTAAAGTTTTTGGTGGAACAATATGCAGTAGACTTTTTTCTTGGTTGCTCTGCTGGGTGCAGATCGAACGTTTAGTATGTACAGGGATCTGCCTTTTTTGGTGTACAGAAATACTGACAACCACCTCTAGCTGTTATAATTTGTTTTGGTAGCAAAGGAATGAAAGGGAGGTTAGAGTTGAAAATAGAGGAAAGCTAGGTCAAGGGAGTTTGTGAAACTAGCCAAAATTTTGGTTTATGTTATAAAATTCATTTATTATTGGCCATACTTCTTTTAACCTCCTTTTTTTTATTTTTATTAATGTAGTGTTTTTGCTTTCTCACATTTTTCTTTTAATCACAGATGTATTTTCCAGTATCATTGATAACCCTGGTTGCTTTATGACTTGGCAAGTGAGATTTATAGTGTTACTTTGGTTAATGCACTAAAATGTGAATTTTAATTGATACTTGAAAATAATATCATTCTGAAACACAGTATTAACCTTAACTCTTACAATGATAACCAATAATTACTTTAAATAGTTGAAAAGAAAAAAGAATGTTACTGACTTGAAAGTAAATTTTCTCAAACATTTTGTACATCTCGATAACAGGTTTTCCTCAAATTTTACACGAAACATACTTGAACGAATGAAAACTTAAGAATGTACAGAAAACAGTGTTAATAAGAAGAAGCATATATTTATTAGTGCTTATTATAATTTAATTTCTTAATCTCTCCAATAACTTTCCTAAATATGTTAAGAGTTAATAAATAATACATTATTTTATATCATAATCAAAATAAAATAAAGAGTATGCTAATAAAGTATTTAAATTCAAATACAATTATTTAAAACATTTAAAATAGCTTATTAAAATCTATTTAATATTAACTAATTATAAAATGAAAGTAAATAATCTCAAATATTTTATCTATAAAACGAAAGAACAAAATTATATTCACAAAAAAAAAAGAAAAACAGTTTGAAAAATAATGTTAATATTTTCTCTCAAAACTATTAAACAAAACTAAATTAGTTTTAAAATATGAAATAAATATTTTTATGTTATTATTCTTACACTAAAGAATGAAATAAAGATAATTATCTTAAAATTAAATTATTCTGTTATTTTATTTTAAACGTCGGTTTGATTGAAAGGAGAGATAGTGACTGAAGATTAAGATAATATAAGGTGTTTGACGAGAGGAAGAAGAAGTGAAATTATTTTGAGAGGTCGTGATATTTTATTATATTACTTTTTACTAATTATTAT
>Ga0123341_1004624_pt1 | contig 12110 bp, 4 predicted proteins | sample Turbeapinknodule_FD_89959 | JGI IMG/M metagenome (GOLD analysis project Ga0123341, IMG submission 89959) | Root nodule microbial communities of legume samples collected from Mexico - Turtle bean Mexico pink nodule | ecosystem: Host-associated > Plants > Roots > Nodule | place: Mexico: Nepantla... | reverse complement strand
ATATTGAAAGAATTTCAGATAATTTAATAAAAAAAAATATTTATATACATATATATACTCTCTCTCACAAACACACACAAATATATAAATATATATATATATATATATATATATATATATATATATATATTAGTAAGGATAACTTTATCTTCTAGAAGATTCGTAAGTTTTGATTTTACAGTTTATCAACTCTATCTGCAGCCGGGAGAAATTTGGGGAGGGGCATGCAAAGAAATGGTGGGAAGACAACAGAGAAAGAATACAAGCTCAATACCTTTGACGTGTCTTGGCCTTGAAAGAGAAATGTCCCAAGCGGGTGGAATCCTCAATTTTGTTTCCTAGAGTTTGTAGTGTAGTTTACTCCAGTTTACAAGTGGAGTTCTATTGTTGATACTCTCAAACAATGCAAGCCCCGCATTTAAGGGTCAGCCGTCATGGTATTGGAAACTATAGGCTACCTGGACAACCTGTGTAGAAGGAAGTTTACAGAACAAAAGAGTTGTTTTCACATTTGAATCAGAGGTGAGGTGAGGCGAGTCATGATGTTTTTAATTCCAGATTTAAGCTGCTTGTTAGTGCTTTATTTTCCCATCCTATGGGTGGATAGGTCTATCTTGACTCCAGCAACCTGGTAACTGTTCTAGATCATGAAAAGTTAGCATTTGTACAAAAAGAAAAACATTTGGAAATTGAATCTGATTTGTGAGCACACTTGCAATATGGTCTACTAATCCTGCGGATTGGATCTGGTTTTTCTTATGTATATTGAAATTTCAACGAAGAGTTCCAGCTATATTTTACCATGATTTTTCTTTGTATAACTTGTTTTAGGACTGTGGTTCATGCAAAGGAATTGAGCCTAAGTCTCCCCCCTAACCTCTCCTAATTAACATGCATGTTCCTTTCTACCTTTAATTCTTTATATTTTATCTCTTAATGTAGTTGCTAATTATTCAGAGAGAAATTCCACTCTAATGAGATTTCCTTACTGTACAAGTTATATTAAAATATACTTGTAGGTGAGGTAATAAGAAGTGATGAATACTTAATATATTTGTAGTTTGAAAGAACTTGCTTTATGAAAACTGGCAACTTTGTTCGCACCAATATTGGTTTTTTCTGCAAAATTACCACTCCCGTGTCAGGCAAACATTTTCTGCAAAACTTTATCACTGAGAAAAATAAAATGCTTTTGGTGGGATACTCGGGAGGAGGAGGAGGAGGAGCACTATAAATACTCAAACACAGTTTTCATTTCTGTTTATGTAACAAAATAAACGAGTTACCTTGTGGTATTGAAGATTCACACCACAAAAATCTGGTCCTCGTTAGACTCTAATCCATGTGTTTTGCGTTAAAATTACATTTATAAAGAGTGTAAAATTCATACAAACACTTTGAAAAGTTTAAATTTTTGTTTCTTTGTACGCGTCAACTCACCTTTCCAAGAAGTGGATACAAGCTTACTCAATGAAATAATGTAAACAAATCAAATTAATATATGTTATTTGTAAATAAAAATAGTCAAATATTAATTTCATTCTTGTGTTATTTCTTATGCTTAGTTTCATACTCTATCTTCTAAATAATTGTGTTCAATCTTATTGATTTTAAAGTTATTCAAAACATTCCTTATGTTAGTTCTTCCATCAGCTTAGTTTAACTTCTTTAATATTTAAGATATTAACAATTAAGAACGGTTAGGAAACAATAATTTAACATAGGATGAGTTTTTAATTGTTACTATGGTATTTAACAATTTGAAGATTAAAAGAATGCTGAAGACAATTTTGCACATGAGTACCATATGCAATGACTGAATGTTGGAGAAGTCTGTGCAATGCAACCAACATGGTTTGAAACAAAGAGGCATTTCAAACTTACTGCAAGTTTGCATGCAAAAGGTAATCTCTTAATACTTTGTAGTCTGTATCTACAAGCACAACTACCAATATTAACAGTGTGAACAAGTTTATACTTCATGAAATATTGAGCTCTGTTTATGCAGACAGAAATACCTTAAAAGTACAAATGAAAATGTTTAAAAGAATCTCTATATTGAAATAGATCTCATGGAGTCAATGATGCATAAGCTAGGGAGGTGTTATGCCTGCATAATCTCTATCATTCAAAATGTATTTTCTTAAGAACAAAATGATCGTTTGAGCCATGGAGGTATTAGGAAAAACTATGAAAGTCTATTCTCAAACATGAAATAAAGAATGTGTAAACCACAATTTTCATTATGGCTTTATTCTAACATGAAAACAAACATTTAACTAAAGTGAAGATTGCACCTTCTATCACCGTATTAGGAACTAGCATATAACATTACGATGAATACTTAAATGAATCAATGATATAGGAAGTTGATTCAATGAATGTGTTCCTGAAAAAAGTGAAGGGTTTTTTAAGGAGACCTAGTAGAAAGGAGGAAATGAGTTTGGAATTATACATCTCTTTTAGATAAATTACTATGCAACAACTGTTTTGCTAGTAATAATGAGATTTGACCTTATTGTACTAAAACTTGCAACGGTCAAACATAAAGGTGATAATAGACTGTTAGATGAAAGGCTATTCCAAGAGTTATGTAATTTGTGCTAGGATGCTTGATCTTGTTTCAAGCCATTGAGAATAAAAAAATTGGCCAAAATGCAAATTAATATCCTTTCTTCAAAATTTTAACTTCATACACATTATACCATTTCACTGATCGTTACATTAATACTAATTTTCATAGATATGAACATCTATTTGCATTACACTTTAAAAAAATTAAAACAAATTTATCTTTTCAAATTATAATATACATATAGAAAGAAAATATATATATAATATCTTTGTGTGTAAAATTAAGTTCTAACTTCAAGTCTCTACGACTTAAAGTTTAGTAGGTTGTGTTATGTTATAGTTAAGTTCTAACTTCAAGTTTTCAAGATTTAGTCTGGTGAGTTGTGTAACGTTAAGAATGCATATAAGGATATTTTTTTATAAGTGACTTGATTTAAAAAAATACTTATATTTATATAAATAAATTTTGTTAAAATATCATAAATATTAAAAGTAATTTAAGGTAAAAATAAAACATTATAAAGACTCTTTTTTTTCAGCAATAAAGACTTAAAGATAGAACTAGAAACAAGGAAGGTTGAAGGTGATGAAGAAAACATAAAAGGAACACATTAAGTCGAAAAGAATAAAAAATAAAAAATCCCTATTTTTTATTATTTTGAATACTATAGTTAAAAGTCGTCCTTCTTTATTAAGATTTAAAGTTTATTTTCTTATAATATCACATATTAGCATGATCATCACAATTTAAAAATAAAACACACAAATATATAAAATAAAATAAATACATTAAAATGTATTTTTATAATTTATATAAATTATTCAAATCTCATAATTTTTGCAAATTCATTAATTATTAAACATATATTAGAATCAAAACTAAAACCAATTAACTATCTCTCATATCATAAATCTCACATTCATCAATATCACAACATCTTATATCATAAATCTCACATACATCAGTAGCACATCTGTTTCCACTTTTAAAAAAATTTACATCTATTATTTATTGCTACCACGATAAAACTACATAACAAAAAATATCACCTACCAAATATAGTTCTTTGCACCACATATTATGAGAACTTCAATAATTTAATTTTCTATGCTAATTTCATATTACATATCCTAAATTCAATCATTTTAACTCAATACATTTTTTCTCACCTTTTATAACGTGCTTAGGTTAAATTTAAACTCTCAACTTTACCGCCAAAAATAACAAACAAACACTAAGAACTAGACATATAATCAATTCTAAAAATTAACTAAAAAGAAGACCAAAGAAACTTACTGAAAAACAATTTCTAGTATTCTACCAAGATTACTAAGCTTCTTTTGATATAAAAAAGCTCTCCGAAATTTTAAAGAGAACATAGAAAAAAATAATTTTAAAAAGATAATAGTTTTTATAAAATAAAATAAAATTTGAGTATTCAACCTTAACTTGAATAAAATCCATGATTATATAGGTTAACATTATATGATAACTTATCAATTTATCTAGTACGTATACATGTTAATGAATAAACACACCTTTTTTACATTTAGAAATCAGTGATAGTAAAGTATTACGCTAACAAGGAAAGAAAATTTAAAGAAAATGGTTATTATTAGCTTATATACACAGAAGATAAGACGTGTTGTAGCATGTCAGAGGTGTATGCCAAACTTTATTTATATAAAACTTTGATTTTATAGTTTAAAGTATGAGCTTAGCTCTGCATGTCCCACATGTACGAGACGATTGCCAACAAGTCACAACACAGGCACAGGCAATACAAACTAGTTTTGTAGTTTAGGGTTGGCCAAAGCCATAAAATATTGTAAAACACACATAATTATAGTTTAGGACATTCACACAAACAACATTGAGCATGCACATTAGGGTCTTCCACATTTACTCATCCGGCAACTTTTCTGGTGAAAGTTCTTCCAGCCTGAATCTGCTGCTGGGCGGACCCAAGGATGAAGTTTCCAGATTCAGAAATCCAATTCACTCCAGCTTTCATTGGTGGAGGACGGGTTTGCCCCATTGATTGTCTTCTACCACTAACAGACAAATTGCCCAATTTCTCAGCTGTTTCTGAAATCCCACGTGCAGACCTCCCCTTGTTCATAGAAGCTGCCAACAACCAAGCACAGTTTTCCATAAACAATAATTACGACAATCCAGAAAAACAAATCTCTCAAAGATATACTAAAGAATGGCAATCAATTGAAAGTGTGACCCATAAAAGAAAACACTTGATACCAGGGAGGGAAGTTAAACGGTGTAAGAAAACAAAGGGAGCTGTTTCGGAAAACTAGTTCTTGAACCACAAATGCAAATTGTTTTAGAAAAATAGTTCTAAACCGAATAACCTTTTCTCAAACTATTAAAAACTCGTTAAAACCTAGCAATACAACTGTATAATCCTAGTCTCAACTAAGATATCCATATAGCCCTGCAATTGCGGATTCCATGCGTTATGGGACCCTTGCAGTTCTTATCATTGTAAGCAAATTAAAGTGGAATTTTTATTATTTCTTGACCACTAGTCAGCGAATTGTAAACTATATAGCTTTGTAACTTGGTAATTTAATTTCAATTGCTTCTTTAATTATTAATTTACTGCATAGATGTGTAAACCAGTTCGATTTCAAAACAATTCAGTTGGAGCCTGTGACATGGTACACCCCTACTTGATACAAAAATTAAAATACCAGAGACTCAAAGGCTTACTTGGGCTGTCCCTTCCTGGCTGTCGATACTTTGGTTTAGTACTCCTCATAGGTTTTTCATTCCTAATTCCATCCTACAGAAGAAACAGAAAGAAATCGTTAGCATGACACATGGATTGAATAAGGAACCAGCTTAAGATTAACATATTAGTCCCCCATCCAAGATGCCATATAAGAGCCCATCCATCAATAATACGAAAAAGGACTTTCAAGTAAATTTGGTAATCATGTTTTTATATTCTTGGTATAAAAAGAAAGCATATAGTGCTAGTTAATGAGAGAGGGGTGGAAAGAACAAAAGCATGTTAAGAGAATAACTCACCTGATTTACCATATCCAGCTTCCGTTGCACACCTGTAACATTCTTAATTGGATGAGAACATCGGTCTTCACATTAACAAATATACAGAGTATTTCACTAACCAAACAACAACCTATTTCTTACATACACGAATCCAACGGGAAAAACCTTTTATGTCGATAAGAAATTTCCTGTTTAAACAAACAGATATTTTAAACCTAATGATAACATAATTGAATTCTCTTCAAAGTAAACAAGGTGCATCCAGAGTGCAGAAGCCAGTCGCCCAAGGAACCTTCTGGTTTAGAAGAGGCAAGCTTCTATCTACTTATTGATGAGTAAAACTAAATCTACTAGTAGAAAACACCCATTAACTTGATAACCGCGAGGCAAAATAGTCAAAAGGTTCAAAATATTTCTGTATTGAACATCATAATCTCATTTACTAAGAATTATAAGCATGGGTAGTTAATTATAAAAATCAACGAAGAATAGTAAAATATTTTAATTACAAGGTTTTTCTATTCATCGACCGGTGTACATTTGGGGTCGTGTTGCTCCATATACAAAAATTAATGGAAAGAACACATACATTGATCTAATCAATAAAAATGTAATAGGTCACCTGAAGCTAAAGGAGGATGTAATTTCTGGGAAGAAAAATGATTGGTGATCTTTGAATAAGATAAAGCACCGGGATATCTCTTGACCCCTTGCTGATCCAGTGCTCCTCTGGTTCCAGCTGGAAAGAAAGGACAATAAAGATCACCACTCGCACAATAAACACGTCCCTAGCTAATAAATAAATAATACAAACCGGATGGTGGAGTTCTCGCTACTGCTCTGCTTCGAAGGGATGGAGGAATATAGAAGCAACTCTACAACAAATAAAAAGTCCGAATAAGACAGCTTCTAAAGTAAAAAATGATTCGTTCCTGACGAAAAGAAAAACAATAAAACATTAACTAGTTAGAAGATCACCTGAAAGAAAGGATGCTGAAGGGCCTCAGAAGCTGTTGGCCTCTTGCAGGGATCCCAGGAGCAAAGTGACTGCATTAACAGAAAAGAATAAAACAGGAAAGAAAATGCATTACACACTATTTGTTGATCAGTGGCTCACAGGCCTAAGCAACTAACAAATAATACCAAAAACTACATACTGTGATAAGGCTGATTGCATCCTCGCTTGCAGACGGGATCAGTGCAGAAAGATGCACACCGGCAAGCTATAGAAAGTATAAAAGGCATATAAAGTGATTAGAAGAATGCCATTATACGTAGTAAAGTAAGTACGCAACTAGCATCCCAGATGCTAACAACTAAACATAGTAAGATCGGGTTAAATCTAACCTGCGGGAATTGGTAGTTGATATCCCTTGCAAGTTTGAGTCCATCATCCCAAGATTCATGGGTTGGACTGCCAATCACACCACATATTTTGTATATCTCATCTGCTTCACTGCATGTCACAAGGAAACATGTTTATTTACAACATCCAGTTGCTAATCAGGACTGCTTTAGAATATGATACCACTTTTAAGCAAATAAACATCGTAACATTAGATTTTATAAATTGCATGAGTTCCAGGTGCTAAAATTAATGAAGATGTATTTGCTCTTTTCTCAGTCAAAAATTCAATATTAGGTGTATGGTGGGGGAAGGGGGCAGAAAGTGAAAAGAAGCTAATACCTGACACCTGGGAAAAGGGGACGAAGAGAGAAAAGCTCAGCCATTATAGCACCCATTGCCCACATGTCTAGAAGGGAAAAAAATGTTAATAAAATGCTACTCATCATCATCATTAGAAAAAACATATAAGTGACAAAAGTAAATGACACAATTGTTGCCAAATCAGACACTCACCAACTTTAGAGGAATACATATAAGACTGAAGCAGCACTTCAGGTGCACGGTACCTAAACAGGAAGGCCATCACGCATGTTATTACATACCTAAAACACAGAATGTGAAGCATCTATTGAAAGTCGATTACACATACCATCGTGTGGAGACATATTCAGTGTAGGGTGGTTGTGAAGTGATCTCTCGGGCTAGGCCAAAATCAGCAATTTTGATTATATCCTTGGTAACCAGCAAGTTTTCTGCACCATATCAGCATTCCTTGGGTCAAAACAGAAGCATTTTGCGATAGAGTAATATAAACAGTAGACCGTGCTCTCAGTTTATTTATTTTAAGTCTGTCTAACAATAGAGTTCTGTTCATCTAATTAGCATTTAACAGTCAAAATAGAAAACGTATATAACCAGTTAGCCAGAGAAAACTAGAGTACAAGAGAACAAAATTCTGGCAAAATATAACACACGTAATATAAACTAGCGAAAACACATACTATCTTATTTTACTGAGTTTAAATTTAATATATATTTTAATACTAGAGAAAGAACAAATGGGATATGAGAGGGTAGAGAACTTTGAAATTATAAAACACAGATGGAACCTGAATACGAAAGAATCATTTTTTACGGTTAGTATGAAGGCGATAAGGCACAGAAGAAAATAAATGAAGTTGTTTTACCTTAGATTAAAAGGGTATATTGTGTAAACAAAAAACGTCTTTATATATAGTTTACAACCTAACGAAAACACCATATGCTCATTAGCACCTAAGTATCTGTAAACAAAAAACGTCTTTATATATAGTTTACAACCTACCGAAAACACCATATGCTCATTAGCACCTATGTATCTGCATTTTTATCACACTATTATTTTAATAGTCAAAATTTAATTGTTGTAATAATTTTTATTATTCTACATATTGTTGTGTATATTAATTTTAAATTTAATATATCGTTAATACATATTTATTTTATCTTGTTTAAATTTAAAATATTATTTAAGATATTTAAATTTAAGATAAAAAAAAAATTGAAGTCATCCGTTGGGATGCGAGAGTAGAAAATTTGGAACTTGTAAAAATCAAATGGAACCCGAATAGTAAAGAGAACAAGTCGGGATGGCTATTTTAAAAGGGATAAAGACAAGAAAATAAACAAAGCAGTTTTACATAGATTAAAGGATATATTGGAAAATAAAACATGTACAAAAAAATCACCTTTACATTTAATATAATTATGGAAGTAATAGATTAACTCTCACATTCAATCAAAAAGCATAATATAACAGATTTTAGAGGAAATAGTGCATAAGTACCAGGCTTCAGGTCACGATGGAAGTATCCACGCTGGTGCATGTAAGCAAGACCTTGGAAAACTTGAAAACACCAATTTCTAACTTCACCTTCAGAAAACAGTTTTTCCCTATCTTTCATAAGCTGGTATAGGTTGCATTCCTACAACACATCAAATTGACACTAAAATTAGTCTATCAGATCTTGCATTATCCAACCAAGTCTTTCTCTACCAGAACTTTAACTTTAATCGCGCACCATGTATTCAAAAACAAAGTACAAAATGTCACTTTCTCGAATAACTTCCTTCAGCTTGACAATATTTGGGTGGTTCATTTTTCGTAATGACTGCCAACAAGGGAAATGAGAGAGTAATTATAAATATTCAACAATGCATGACAAAAAAAGGCTTAAGAAAGATAAGCAAGATTGAAACCTTGACTTCTCTTAGGTTTACACACTCCTCCCAAGAGTAATACTTCTTCTTCATCTTCTTGATAGCAACCTGCAGTTTTACTACTTATTAGGACACCACCCGACTTCAAATAGAGCAACTCCATCATGTCAGTTAAAGAATACTTACAACTTCACCAGTTTGTTTGTTTATAGCTCTCCAGACACTCCCAAACGTCCCATCACCAACTTCCTTAATTAAGTTGTACCTGTATTTGCAGGGAAAGGTACTAAGAAATTTAATACAAAACACGGGAGGAAGGAAATAGGAATTCCTGCAAAAACGGGAAAAAGTAATCACCTCTCCATTGTTCCCAGGTAACAATAAGCAGCGCTTTCTTTATTCTTCAACAAATGTAAACAAAAACACAAAGGATAAATGGCATTTATCTCGTGTAGATGATGCTCAGAGCTATATAAAATATTAACAGGTTCCTGCTGGTCCAGCAAAATCCACCATCAATTTTCTGTCGTAGCAAAAGGGGGCATAGAAGCAGAAACTTTCAGATGGAGGGGCTGCACAGCTTTATTCATTAATAGACCCACGGCTTTGAAATGGTTGCAGAGTAAAGGTGGTGGAAATGAACAAGAACCAGAGATCATACTGACACTTCTCAGGTCCCACTAAAATGGCTGGTCAAAGCAGTAGCATTATCCTCTCTCAAGCTAAAATCACCTTGACCCAAGACTTCAGAACTACAATAAGATCTACTTCATCTAACCAAAGTAGGATTTGTTTCAGAAACTTAGGGTAACTGATGTATTATAAGCAACAATACCCATCAAGAGCAACACGGAGGCTATTTCAATAACTACAGTTCGAACTGATTCAATGCAAAAGCTTCACTCAAAAGATGCAGGCAGAATCCAATATTCAGTCACCGCTCTATATGTTTCAGCCCTGTAGAAGCAAAAATAGGCTAAGACAATTTTTTAATAGTTTGAACAGAAGACGTTCTGGAGGTTCTTCACGGTAGAAATCTTACCCAAGAGGATTTACCGGAAGTTTTAACTGAATGATGGGTCAGCAATGCACTGCCAAAGGAACATTCATCAAGAAACTTCTTTTTGGATTGGTGTTTTGGAAAGAAGAATAAGAATAAGCGCTTACTTGCACAAGTGCACTAAAGATGCAGCACCTGTATCAGAAGAAAGTAGCATCACGTACCCTGTGCTGATCATCAAACGGGAGCAGAACACTAAGTGCAATTAACAAAGGAAACCCGAAGAAAATCTCCAAGGATGAAAAATCGCCAATCAAGCACTTCTTGGAATGCAAAAAACCGATACTGGTAGCAATTTGTCCAGAAACAAACTCCCTCCATGTCTCAAAATATAAATCACGATCCTTTCTATTCAAACCCAGACCAACCTATAATTAAAGAACACGGAAAAGGCTTGAGGGTTAGATTTTAAAAAATCCATATTCAATTCTCTTCCGCATTACATGACCAATATAATAAAAAAAATCTCAACAAAAAACATGAATGAAGTATGAAATCAAGCAACTACTAGTTTCACATCATACAAGAAAACAGCGATGAAGACTTCGAGTCTCTGACCAAGAAAAACTAATTGCATTTACACTTACCTCAAACAATTAAAATTCGAAAATCCTGTGCAGACATTGAAAGTTTTCCAGGCAAAAAAAAAAAAGCAAATTATCAGTCAAGGAACAAAATTCCGGAATTGAAATTACAACGCGTAAAATAGCCTATTAGCAGCCCTAGGAATTGATTGATTTTGTCATCAAATAAAACTTCAAATTCCAAAAACCAAAAGCATAAATAATTTAATAACACCGAGAATTATCACCGAAGCCAGAACACAAGCATCGTCAACAATCCATACGAATCTCGAGAACCAGAAAACTACCCCGCCCCCAATCAGCAAAGCAGAATCGTATCTCCAAACCCTAACTAACACCAAAGCACACAAAGAAAAGAAAAACCTAGAAAAACAAAGGCGGAAAATCCATCACGAAAGTTAAATTGAAGGAAGGCGTAATCCTCCAACATCGAGAATGAATTGAAGAAAGAAATTGAATTGGTGGATTGTGAAAAGGCTAACGAAATAGAAAAGGAAGAGAAAATAAAGCGAAAATGTAATCGGAAGGATCCGATAAAGGATCGGATCGGATCGGATCTGAAAGAAGAGAAAGAGACCTGAAAAGCACGCAGCATAACAACCGTCTCGAAGGACGGGAAGAGGCGGAATCCAGAGCTTCTTGTTGTTCTTCCTAAGCGAAGCTTTTTCTTGTTTTTCTCTTTCTCGGGTTTGGATTGGTGCGAAGGATGAAATATAGGGAATTATAAAATAAAGGGTGAGACCTAATTTATGCGTTTTGGGTGGGCCTTTCTCACCGCCTTCATTCCTTCTTTTTCTTCTCTTCCACTCCAACTCCTCTTTTTCCTATTTTTATTTTCTCTTCTCCGCGTCATCCCTCCTCTCCCCTCTATTCCCTCCACGTCACACCTACATTTATTATTCCACATCTAATATACTTATATTTACATAATATTTTCATACAATTATACATAAACAAATAAATTTAATCCATCATATTTTTATGTTTTGCCACTCATGAAAGTGTAATCAAATCATCCCTCTATCATGCTACACCTGTGTATAATCATGTTCGCATCACACCTAATCATCATATACATAATTATGAAATGTCAAAAAGGGCTATATATATTTTTTGAATGATAAATATGCAATTCATCTTGTAACCTGTAACAATATAAGAGACAACTCAAGCTTACAATGTATCTTGATTCAAGGCTAAAATTAGTCAAAATTAGCATATCTTTTTTCAATGTTAGAAAACAGTTACAAATCTGTTTTTAGTTAAATGTTATAAATTAGTTAAACATATACAAAAATTTGTGAAATATTTTTT
>Ga0123341_1004623_pt1 | contig 12111 bp, 11 predicted proteins | sample Turbeapinknodule_FD_89959 | JGI IMG/M metagenome (GOLD analysis project Ga0123341, IMG submission 89959) | Root nodule microbial communities of legume samples collected from Mexico - Turtle bean Mexico pink nodule | ecosystem: Host-associated > Plants > Roots > Nodule | place: Mexico: Nepantla... | reverse complement strand
TTTATATTCAAATGGATTATAATAATTATACCCAAACATTTTTTTCCTATAAATTATAACAGGTCAATTTTTTCTTATATTTTTAAATCACAACTTTTTTATGAGAGCTGACTATTATCCATTCCACAAAACTAGTTTTTTTTTGGTGGAAAATTTTCGTATATAGAAATCTTAAAACTTTGTCCTCGTTAAACCATCCACGTCATCATCATAACACTGGTGAATAAAATAATCTCTTATAACTGCCACAAGAAAATTCAATCAATCGACCAAGAAAAAAAACATTACAACAAAAAAACAATTAATAAAATTTGTTCCTTTTCTCAACTTCCATCGTCATGGCGGTTTCGGGGTTGAGAAGCGGTGGTTTACCGCTCTTCCACCACCATCACCACCACCACCTCCGCTTCCTTCAATCCCCTCCTTCCTTCGCGAAATTCAACATTTTTCGCTCCAAGTCGAAGAAGGGCTTCACTGTCTTCGCTCGCTACGCACAAACGCGGGACCTTTTCTCCTCTCGTCGATTTCAAGGTTCCCTTTTTCTTCACTTTTCTTCTACATGCTCTCTCGCTTTTCAAATTTAACGAACTGGGTGTTTTTGTGGTGTCAGATAGCATGCAGGAGCTTCCGAAGCTGGTGGAGGACATTGTTGAGACATCCTTAAACACCGGTCCCAGGGGTGTCCTTAGGTTGGCTCAAGGGGTTCAAGCCTTCATTGGCGTTGGTCAGGAGTGGTTAACTGATGTCTCTAAGGTAACCATAACACTTTATCACATGGTTTGGTCAACAGCTTAATTCGAGAAGAGCTTGTGTCGTAAGTGCATAATTCAATTAAAGATTATTTTGCCGAGTTTAGTAGAGAAGCTCATCAGAATAGATTATGGGTATATTTTATTTTTCCTTTTCAAATTTAGAACCTGCTCTTGTTGTCTTGCTTCCTTATGAAAATAGTTAATATTCATCTATTTCTATCTTAATATTTTTTTATGAAAATTTGGGACAGAGTTATTAACTCTTGCATCATTTGTAGTCGGCAAATACATCTGCTGGATTACCGACTGAAATGCAGCTTGGTTTAGTCTCCCCCTTTTATTTGAGGAGGTTGTTTGAACGCATGGGCGCAACCTATATCAAATTGGGTCAGGTATGAATGGATTCCACAACTTATTCCTTCCCCTCCCAGTTTGTATTTCATAATATTGAGTCAAAAACGATTCTACTTGTTTTGTTTCAGTATAAAATGGCTATATCATCAGTATTTAATATTTTAATTAACTTTAGTTGAAGAGTAGTGCTGGTTAAAATTTATAAGTTATAGCCATGTGATATTATCATTTTTTCAATACAGAAGTTATTTCTAATTTGGTAGTTGATCTTCTTTATGCCATGCAATGCACCTTTGTACTGATGGTTATATTTGGTTCTCTGTGGTAGTTCATAGCATCTGCGCCAACACTGTTTCCACCTGAGTATGTACAAGAATTCCAAAATTGTTTTGATAGAGCTCCTCCTGTTCCTTTTGAGGAAATTGAATCTATATTGCGTAAGGAACTAGGAAAACCATTGGAAAGTGTTTATGAATACATTGACCCAACACCCCTTGCTTCTGCTTCTATAGCACAGGTATATCATATGCACTTATATTTCTCTTTCAAAATCTTTTATTTGGATTACTATGTGGCTTCTAATACAATATATTACATATAGGTTCATGGTGCAAGGCTAAAAGGGTCACAGGAGGATGTGGTCATAAAGGTCTTAAAACCAGGAATAGAAGACATATTAGTGGCAGATCTTAATTTTGTTTATGTTGTTGCTCGAATATTGGAGTTCTTGAGTCCTGAAATAAGCCGAACATCACTTGTAAGTAATATGGGCACTTTTTTACCTCTATATGGATATTTTTGCCACAACATGAAAAATAATGTTTTTTTCTTTATAAGCGCATCTGTTCCCAAAACCGGAATAAAATTCTTAACTATGCTGCCTATATTTTATCCTCCTTTGTTCTTATCCTTTGTACTAAAATCATTTTGTTTTCTAGTATGTTATATAGAAAAGAAATTTGGAACTTTTTTCACAATACTTGTTATTTTCTTGATTGTAAATAAATGGTAGTGGTTAGAATTTTCTTGTAATGATAGAAATTTTTTAGTAGGTTGGTATTGTCAAAGATATACGCGAGTCTATGCTTGAAGAAGTTGACTTTTATAAGGAAGCTGCAAATATTGAGGCTTTCAGGAGATATTTAGAAGCAATGGGACTAACAGGGAATGCAACAGCTCCCAGAGTGTATCAGTACTGCAGTACAAAGAAAGTTTTAACTATGCAAAGACTGTATGGAGTTCCTCTTACTGATCTGGATTCCATAAGTTCGTTAGTTTCTAATCCAGAAACCAGCCTTATAACTGCTCTCAATGTGTGGTATGACTCTGAAATTCTATTTTGCAGTTAGTATTTCCTTACATCTTCTCCTTTTTTAAGGTGAAATTTTTGTATCTTGGTATAAAATATTGTTGCAGGTTTGGAAGTTTGCTTGGATGTGAATCTTTTCATGCAGATGTACATGCAGGAAATCTGTGGCTTCTACGTGATGGCCGTATTGGGTTTCTTGACTTTGGTATGCTTCAGTTTCGTCTTCTTTGTGCACATTTACTGATATGGTTTTAACCTTTTGTTGTACATTTCTCATCATAAATATTCCAAGGTTTGAAATAGTCTATACATTTTATTTGAAATTGAGGTATTTTTTCACGTTTCTATCAATGAGTTTATTCTTCAGCTAAACTTTAATCATTGTTGTTTTGCTTAATTTTTTTATGTGCTTGTTTACCGTTTCTTTTCTAAAACCTACAAGTTTTACAGTATTCGGTTGTGTTATGCACATATTTGTCGGGGATTTGTGTGCTACAAGTTTTAGCCTATACAAAAAAAATTATCTGCAGGAATTGTTGGTCGTATATCCCCTAAAACATGGGCTGCTATGGAAGTCTTCTTGGGATCAATTGCTATTGAAGATTATGACTCCATGTCATCTGCCTTAATTGAAATGGGGGCTACTGACAAGGATGTCGATGCTAAAGCCTTTGCCAGAGATTTGGAAAAAGTATTCTCATCACTTAAGGCAAGTATTGTAACTCACTAATACTTACTCACTTGTCAGCCATAGGTGACTACATAAGTGAATGTGTATGTATTGTGCTAATTTGAGATCTTACATTAAATAGATATATGATCAGATTATAATATATAAGTGCATATAAATTTCACCCTATAAGTTGATTTTATAAGGTTGAATTAGGCTTAAAAGTAACTTTGTATGAGTTTACACACACGCTTTTAGTCTTTCAGCCTTGATCAATTGCACTAAATCCCATGTTTGGAATTTTTCTCTGCATACTCACAATAGAATATATCAATGCTCTCGCTTAATGAATCCATTATGGATTTGGATCCTTTCATACTAGAGTTTCACGTGACATGGTTGTGTGGGGAGAGAGAGACTTGGACCTTACTTTTGATAAATGTGTAGAGAGACCTGCGCTGTTTATTCATACATCTATCATTCCTTGCACACGTGGTCCTGAGAAAATTAATGATTATTTAAGTATGTATGCATGTATGTATATCTGTCTCCTTGCGTGAATTTAAAATTGATTGTAAACAATGTTTAGCATTCAAGTTAAGAAAAAATATTAAGATATCTCATTTATTAGGTGGTCTATATTCATGCCTCTTAAATTCCAGGGGTTTAGGTTGAATAATATAAAGAGATCTTATTATATTTCTTAGGAAGTGGACTTTAAGTTCAATTCAACCTTATAAACCGGCTTGTAAGGTGAGCTTTGCATCCAGTTATATATTATGGATTGATCTTATCTCTAGTCGATGAAAGATCTCCAATGGACCCCCTCATGTCGAGACCAGTCAATTCGTGCGTGAGACCTGTATATTTATGGGTGGTCCGATATTGGTAATACAATAGGCTCAATAAACTCTCAGCTATGATAGACTCTAAATAACTCTGATACCATCTTAGGAGGTGGACTTTAAGCCTGACTCAATCTTATAAAACTGGTTTGTAAAGTAAGGTTTGCACCCATTTATATATTATGAACTGATTTTATCTCTAAGTCGATGTGAGATCTCCAATAATATTAGTTATCTAATAGGCAGAATAAGGTATTTTTTTCCCATTATTTGTAGATGAGTACTTCAATCAGAGTAATATTATATATATATATATATATATATATATATATATATATATATATATATAACTTGGCCCCAAAATCTTTTGAGGGTTACTGTTATTGCTTACATTTTTGCATTTGTTGCCACTATGGAACTGCAGGAGTTGGACACTGAAATTGTTGTAACAACTACAAGTGGAACAGCCACAAATAGAACTGCTGTTGGAGCTAATATAGTTGTCGATGAAAGGCAGATGAATGCCCTCTTTCTTGATGTGGTAAGCTATTTTAGATTGAACTAACCAAACCAGATACCGAAGACAACTTCTATGTCAATGTAAAAAGTTCTAAATCTCATTGTTTACTACCGGTATTTGAATTGACACATATATGGAGTTTTGCTACTCATAAAGCAACATAATTAGTTGTGCTTCCTTTCTGTTTTACGAATTAAGCGCTTCAAAATTGGTGTCAGTTTGTTATCTGATAGTTTGATGTCAACACAACACCATTTAATACAGCACATGGAAGTAGAAAATATTTCAATCTTTTAAGCCATAAGCCCAAAAGTCTTCAACTTGAAACGGTATTGAAGTATGAGTTTAGATAAACATGTGAAATTTTCATATTAATAAGTCAAACTACACTGCAATGTTCCATAGTCCCAGAAACTGAAATGGGAAGCATCTTGTTTCCATTATACAGTGATCCTCCACGACTGGGGGAATTTCTTATGTTTGCTGTTTGATTGTGTAGTGCTTATGTTTTGTGTGTTCTACAGGTTCGGGTTAGCGAATCATATGGATTAAAGTTTCCTCGTGAATTTGCTCTTCTCCTGAAACAGCTATTGTACTTTGACCGCTACACACGGTTGTTGGCTCCCAATTTGAACATGCTTCAAGATCAGAGGATTTCCATTTCCTCCAATAGAAGAAGCATGTATACAGACAATTATTAAAATAAAATCTAGATCTACCCCATTTTCGTTCAAAAGATGTAATTTGTATTATTACATTGGTATATAAATAAAATAGTCCATAGTGGTCATGTCATGTGAGACAGCCTAGGATGGAATTCAACATCCTCATCCTTAATCTTATATAATATAATTCTTATTGCTATCCCTCTAGAGGAAAAATAATATGTTTTTCCTTCCGTTTTATAATCATGACACTTGCTATGTATGTATGTTCTTCTACGTGATTTTAATTTTTTCTGATAAAAATAAGAAATTTGCGAAGAATTTTTTTTCAGATTTTGAAAGGATTGTACAATTTATCAAATGATGGCCCTTTAGTGAGTTAGACAAAAATATGCTTATCAAGTTTACTCTTCCCATCAGTCTATGGTTATGTTATGGAACCTAACTGGTAATTGAATTCATCAAGTGTGTTTAGACTTAAGGTTCAAGAATACATGATTATAAATTTGAAAATAAAATCACGAATACTTTATTTCTTATTTTTAAGGAGAAATCTAAATAATAATTTTAAAAATTATAATTTTTATTGGACTGCTACAATGGTGGAATCAACCAGTCCAGATCTTACATCTAAATACTAATTCGACAATCGGCATTGCTTTTCGCTTTGGCTGCAGTCATTTGCTAGTGTTGATCTTAACACATTGCTGGCCTAAAAATTAACTATGACTTAAAGAAAATAAAAGTGTAAAAAAAATCACAAAATAATTACATCTATACAAGCCAAAATTACATTTTTACAATAAATATACTTTCAGCATATATAGCCAAAGTGTTACACAAAATTACTGTTCTTTGAGGAACAGGTCAATCTTACTGCCCTTGTTCCATAGAATTAAACAAAATAATTGATTATGTAAATGCCTTATCACAACACCCCAAAGTTGGAGAAAAGAAGTCACCCATTTCTTGATCCTCCAAGCTTCATTTTAGATTCACCATATAAAAATACGCGCATGACTGTTGAGAGTTATGACTCGACCATTTTCCGAATTGAGTATGTGCTCTTTTCCTTCATAAAATTATGGAATTCCTCTTACTACTTGACTTGGTGAGGAGTAACCCATCAGTTGATGAAGTGGTGAACTTTTTGGCTGTAAATGTGCCTCAATTTCTGGTGAGATATTGGAGGAGTTCATAGTCGATTCATCTGTTTCAACTGAAGCCTTGCTGGTACCAGGATTAGCAGTTTTCTCCTTCTCTGTTATAGTCTCCAAGGTACCAGAAGATACAGTTGGTTTATCATATTCACTGCCATGCAAGGGATCTAACAGTGTGGCAGACATGGGATCTCCTTCAGAGGAGTAGCTCTTACCAACAGAATTTCCATAATCATCAGAATATGAAGCATGATCTGCATGTGGGGAATGATAGTAGTTGGCACGAGACTCTGATGGTGGATTGCTGTCATGGATAACCTCGTTTGGGGACTCTAGAGCATTTGATGCATAAGAGACTATATGACTTTTGTTCTGCAGAGAAAATTTGAGTACCTCTTGACATGCTCCACATTTGAGCTGGTGAAAAACCCTTTTGAAAAGGAGGAAATCTGCAGGCAGTTGCAGCAGTTTTAAGCATTTATTGCAAGTGACAAACGGTGCTCCACCTGCTACTGGCCGGTAATGTCGCCTGCTCAAGATTGGTTTCTCCCTAAAATGTTTTTTCACCTCTGGCCTGTACATCTGATCACAAGACATTCTTTCATGGGCATGTGCTAGGTGGTTAGAGGTCATGGACCATTGTGGACTTACAGGATAAGAATGGTGAGGTGAACAACAAGTGTGACCAGCATTAGGCCTACATAACTCTTCATGTTGATAAAGATCACGTGGAGGCAACTCTGCAGAGTGTTGCCACCGTTGGGGAGAGCAATTAAAACAAGAAGGATCAACATGGTGTATGCTGCATGTGGGCTCAGTTGAATAAGGTGCACGTGAAAAATTATGCTTTTGGCACCAGTTCATTCCATGACTACTACATATTCCATCACACCTCGGGTAATCCAAACCATGATAAAATCTTCTATCATAATGATCATGGCTTTGGTATGCAGAAATGTGACTTCCCATGGACAGTCTTCCATTCATTTCACCACTTCCATAGCCAGTTCTGTTGAGTTGATCCTGCAATTTATAAACCAATCTCAACAGTTTCATCTTCTCCTGGTCAGGGTCATCAAAAGAGTCATGTGAAAGATAGCTTGAGCCGCAGTAGAACTCATCAATCATTTGATTTGATGTGCTTCCACTTTCATAGCCAGATTGTGAACCACTTCCATGGTGAGGCAATCGGGGTGGAAACTCATCTCTCTTTGTTCTCATCCAATGTGCATGATCATGTCTTGTAGTCTCTGGAACTTCATCATTTACATTCCTCCTGCTGTCTCTTGGGACACAAGGCCTTCCCTCACGAAAATATGAACGGTTTCGTGTTTCAGGATCTCCATGTAGCATGCTATTAACAATGTCTTTTCCCTTTCTGGATCCTCCCTCAAAAACGCCATTAGCAACAGTGTAAGTGTTCTCAAAAGAATCTAAATATTGATTAGGGAACTGCTCATCCACCCCATCATTTGAAGAGACACTTCCATCATAAGCATGATAGCTTCGAGTGGTTGAAGATTTAGACAATCGTCCCAGAGTACCACTAGTCTCAAAACCAGGATTAATTACTTCTGTGTTATCAAATATCTCACCATCAGAGCTATGAGCAATGGTTTTGAAAGATGAATGATTACCAAATGTACCTTTTTCAAGTTCACAGGGGTAAGCACAAGAAATGCTTCCTTCTTCAGTACTTAACCTTTCGGCAGTAGATGTATTTCCCGCATTGTCCACTTCAGATTTTGCACCCAATAGATCTGATTGCGGATGTTTAAGATCTTCACCATTCAATGCAGACACATTCAACTCCTCTTCTGTTACCTCTAATAACAAGTTTCCGTCATGTAATTCTTCTGATTTTGCTTCGCTGCTTCCATTAATGACCACTTTAGGATTTGCACCAAATAGCGCCAATTTGTCATTATTGACTGCTTCTCCATCTGATCCAGAAAATAACTCTTGTTCTGGTCCTTCTGGTATCAAGTTTCCATTATTTAACTCTTGTACTACTTGTAAATCATTTCCAATAATGTCCACTACAGACTTTACCTGTACTGAGGCTGATTTCTCATCATCGGCGTCTTCTTTAGCCAATGCACTAATTAACTGCTCCCCTGCTCCTTCTAATGGCACCTTTCCATTACTTAGCTCTTCTCCTTCTAGTAGCAAGTTTGTATTCTTAGCATTTTCTACCGAACACTCTGCTGTCAATTCTGCTGAGGCCTCATTGTCAAAACGAGTTAGCTCATCTGAAAAACCACTGTTGGAAACCGCTTGCCTTCTCATATCTGACAATTTATAGATATCCATCTCAGTTTCCAGTTGATCATCTGGTAAATTAAAATGTTCAATCCATTCTCCACTGGGTTCACCATTTTCACTTTGATCCTTTCCATCCAAAGAACATTCTCCCAAGGAAGAGCCAGATGCTTTTTCCATAAGACCATTCTCCTGAAAATTAACTGTCTGCTCTCCATTGAATTTACCATCATCAATTTGATTCCCTCCACCATTTCCATTCAAAGAACATTCTCCCGAGCAGGAACTAGCTGCTTTTTCCCTCAAACCATTCTCCTGAGAAATAACTGGCTGCTCACCATCGTATTTACTATCTCCAATTTGATTCCTTCCACCATTTCCATTCAAAGAACATTCTCTCAAGGAAGAACTAGATGCTTTTTCACTCAAACCATTCTCTGGAGAAACAACTGGCTGCTCTCCATTGTATTTAATGTCTTCAATTTCATTCCTTCCAGCATTTCCATTCAAAGAACAATCTCGTGAGGAAGAACTAGCTTCTTTTTCACTCAAACCATTCTCCTGAGGAATAACTGGCTGCTCTCCATCGCATTCACCACCTTCAATTCGAAACCTTCCACCATTTCCAACCAAAGAACACTCTCTTGAGGAAGAACTAGATGCTTTTCCCCCGAAACCATTCTCCTGAGAAGTGATTAGCTCCTTTCCATTGCATTCACTGTCCTCAATTTGATCCCTACCACCATTTTCACTCAAAGAACATTCTCCAGAGGAAGAACTAGTTTTTTCATTGAAACCGTTCACCGGAGAACCAACTAGTTGCTCTCTATTGCCTTCACCATTTTCAATTTGACCCCTTCCATCGGGTCCATCCAAAGAGCATTTTCCTGATGAAGAACTAGTCAACTTTTTCCTCACACCATTTTCCTGATATCTAAGTAGCTTCTCTTCATTGTTGTACTGTTTATCATCAGCTTTAGGATGATGCACTTCATTTCTAGGAGCTGCGTCAGTTTCATGCGTACTGGATTCTGATTTCACAGCATTACTTCTTCGTTTCTTGGCTGTATGGAGCGCAATGAAATTATTTCAGTTACATATTATGAATTATCGATGTATATGTATGAATCAACAAATATTTCATAAAACTAATATACATACAAGAGGAAGAGAATAGATAGGAACAACAATATTTGCTTCCTAGCGTTGGAAATAACTATTCTAGCAAGACTTTTATATCAATATATCCGAGAGAATAAATCATATCAGAAAAATTAATTTGATTTGGAGAAGTTCACAAGAAAATAACAACCCAAACATTTTGTTAGAGCTCAGCAGACAGCAAGTTCAACAGCCACAAATTTCACAGCTGAAAACTTTTACTCCATCATGTTTCTCTAGATACCCAAAATGTAAAACCATATAACAATGAAATTTTTAACCTTGAAGAGTTGTGCCACATCCACCACACTTATACACATCATAGTTTGGAGACTCTTGAAGAAGCTGCCAGCATTTAGGGCATAACACTAATCGCGGTTTGGGTTTGGGAGCTGATTCACCAGACATCTTGCTCAAAATTTGTGACAAATTACTAACAGATTTTCCACAGTAGATCTCAAAAGTGACATACCAAATTCACTCACAACATTCTTCCCGGAAAAAAGGTCTCCCAAACTTTCTCTGCCTGCATCGAATAAGATTGCAGTTTAGTTCGAATTCTCAAAACATATTGGCTCCTTAATTATGTAAAAAAAGAGAGCATGGTGTTCAAGAAAAACCGAAAGAGGCAGAAAATCAACAAGATAGAGACAATAGAAGCGTTTGGTTCATATTTAGTAAATTTTGACGAAGTGGGTTTATGGATCTTGAATCAGTTAACTCTACCAACTCAAATTTAGCAGACGTCACACTACCATCAAGATACACCAACTACCGAATTAAATGTTTTCGGATTAATAAATACACTTCAAAAAGAGCATGCACCAAATTTTGGAAGCAAATACATAACTCTTAGAATCTATCCATCGATCACATGCTCTTCAAAGGTAGTCTCATAGCTCCTAGTATTCAACCTCAAAAGCTCATTTTTAACTAGCAATTAGAGAATCTTTACCATTTTTCCTACGTTCTAAAAAACGGCACACGGTTGTAATGTAAGAAGATCAATAATTTTTTTAGGTCTAAAAGTTACAACAACCAAACAAAAAAAAAAGGAAAAGAAAATAAAAAAACAGAGAAGATGGAGTTGAATTTCACAGAATGGAAAGTTAAAGTTCACATTATACAAAGGGAATCACGAATCATCGGATGTAGAAAAATATGTTAAATCTTCTCACAAAATGAGCTGATTTATAGCGTAATTTGCGGTTTGCATAAAATTTAACCGAAAGAGAAGCCCACCACACCAACTATATAATCAACATTCGCACCCATCACGCCAAAACAGAAACATTGAAAAGAAACACTCTTCACAGTACACAAACCCACAAAGAAAAAACAAAACCAAATACCATTTTTCCTCCAAAAGACGAGGTTTAAGAAAACCAACAACAACAAAAAAAAGGAGCAGACGCATTCACCTGAAGAATCAAGGTATCCGCACCCATTAAGTGAAAACAAAGGCAAAAACGTTCCAACACACACAAACCCAAAAAGAAAAAACAAAAACAGAATTCATCTGTTTCTCAAAAAACCGATTTTTAAGTAAAAAACATCATTGGAAAGAAAGAAGAGTGAGTCTCACCGGGAGAATCAAGGTGCCCAGTACGCAACAACCTCAGTTTGCAGATTAGATCGGATCAGAAGGTATGTGGAGAGAGGAAAGGAAAAGGATAAAGAAGGGAAAAGAAAAGGGCGAGAAATTGAAGTAAAACGAAAAGGGTGAATGAAACGAAGGTGGCGGGAAAGAAGGGGCAGAGAGAAAACGAGAAGCTTTATCTTTTTCCGCAAGCTTTTTTCAGTTTTCCACGGAATAAAAGAGAGAGAGAGAGAGAGAGGAGGAAGATGCAGTGGATTATGAATGAATTGAGTATTCGTTTAGCGTCTGTGTTGGTTTGGTCAACTCTTAGGGTGTGTTTGTTTATCAATCCAAACACAGCATTAAGGATGTTTTAATCTTCGTTGGATGGTGTTTGGTGTGTGTGTGTGTGTTGGTTTTGAGCAAAGTGGTTTGAAGGAAGTGAAGAAAGAGACAGGAGTGGAATGAAGGGGTTTTAGAGTCGGCGCTGTTCCCATTTAAAGCGGAACCAAACAACCAACCACTAACCGATTAGGTGGCGCTATGGGTGGGTCCCACCATTTGACTTTTACAATTGTTTCATCAAGATTCGCTTTTCTTATCTTATCATTTAATACTACGTCGTGTTAGGCCAAATCTACCATATCAAATTAACTCATATAAATTAGTTAATAATAAATATAAAAGAAGTTTCTAAAAATAGAGTTATGTAGATTTTAGTATATAAAGGGAATTTTCTTTTCTATACTCTTTAAAAATAATTAAATTTTCTAGTATTCTGTTTATTTTTCAAAAGTTATATATAATCTTTTGATTTTATACAGTGTATTGATG
>Ga0123341_1004622_pt1 | contig 12111 bp, 3 predicted proteins | sample Turbeapinknodule_FD_89959 | JGI IMG/M metagenome (GOLD analysis project Ga0123341, IMG submission 89959) | Root nodule microbial communities of legume samples collected from Mexico - Turtle bean Mexico pink nodule | ecosystem: Host-associated > Plants > Roots > Nodule | place: Mexico: Nepantla... | reverse complement strand
GTCTGAGGCAGCAGGTGCCATTGTAGATGTGAGGTTTTGACCTTGTCTTCATATGCTGTTCTTCTGCCTTTTGGTTTTGGTATGTCAATTATTATCTTTTGGAAAATTGCTGATGATGGAATAATTATGGAGAGAATTTAACGGCAAACATGATGTGTTCAACATTTTCTAAAACTAAATCTTGGCCTGCTGCAATGCAATAGATCGTCTCCCAATGTTGTCAAAATTGAGATCCTACCAAGAATCCGGAAGGGGATGGATGATCGTAAGTTGCAGGATCATAACATGTATACTAAGTTCCTAGCTACAACATAAAACTATACTGTCAATAGATACATATGCATAGAAAATAACTTAGATAACAAAAATGACATCTAAATCACGATATTTAACTATAGTTCAGAATTCTTAACATATAGCCAGCCCATAATATATCATAACATGATTTTTTTGATAGCATAACTGAAAGAACAAATCACAAATAAAATTGAAAGAGAACTGCCCACTACCAACAACAGAGTATGCAGAACAATATAGTCAATGAAGGCAGAATTCTAAGTGCATAAACACAAGGCAGAGGCCAGAGCGCAAAGTGAGGGAGCTGGATAGGTTAGAGAGTGCAAAGAAGGGTTACTATTAGGCAGAGAGGAGTCCACCAATGAGGGAATAAGACAGGTTTTGTTTTTCATCCTGGGTCACGAAACCGGACCAGAGATCCTACAGACCAGCTAGTATGATCTGCAATTTCATACTGATCCCAAAATTCCCATTTCCAGGTGAAATCCAGCAGAGAGGAACTGTGATTTCTTGTCTTGTATATTTATATTTCTGTGTAATTCTCAGATTCTATGTCCAAGCCTGAAGCCATCACACATGTCATCTTTTCTTGAAATATCACTCTCATTTTGGTTACTCACTGAATTTTATGTTGGATAGGATTCATTCACAAGGTGCTTCAAATCAAATCCTCCAGAACCTTGGAACTGGAACGTTTATTTGTTTCCTTTGTGGTGCTGTGGACTTGTGATTCGATATTTGATTATTTTCCCTATTAGGTTAGGCTATTCCTTTTCTTTATATACTTACATGTTACGCATGATGATGCAATAGTACTTTGGAAATCATTCAATCCTATGGTTTTCCAAGCTAATTTTCAATGCTACATTTGCTTGTACGATGCATCGAGACTGGACGCATTTTAGGAAAAGTCTATTAGGATATGATTCGAACTTAAGATTTAATTAAATTTAATTTTTGTCTCCCTGCCTTTGGGGATAACAAAAAAATAAAACCAATTTGATTTAAAAATTGATTCCCATGTCTCATGAAATTATATGAGCAGACTTTTGCATGTGCACAACTAAATCACAAAGATTTCAAAATCAAAGCAATTCCTTTCAGAAAAAAAAAATTATAAATCAAATTAATTTTCAAATTTTGTGACTTCAAACATGATGTTTGTGTTTGGCCTATTAGTTTCTCTTTTATGCTTCTCATGTTAATGCCTCAGTTCTCAATAATCTTTTTCTGGCTATATGATGTGTCCTGTTTGACTCTGCAGAATTCTAGTGTTGACATTAGGATGGATTATATTTCTTTCATTCTTCATTCCAGTGCACTGCCTCCTAAAAGGAAACGATGATTTGAGGAAAAAGATTGAGGTATCAATTCATATTAGTCTTGCTATTATGTCCACTAGAAAATTTTTGACACAGATTTCTGTTTCTCTGTTTTGCACACTGGAAAGACTGCATTCAATGGCTTTTATAACCAACGCCATATTGAAATTTTAAGACATCTCTGAAGTGTGAACTCTGTCCATAAAAAGTAAAAGAGGGGCCGGGCCTCAACTTTATGAATGAAATCCTATTTGTCAGTTGTCAAGGTCCAAATATTTGGTATTATTTTGTGTTCTACATATTGTTTATATTTTTTTATTATTATTTTTATTATTACTAGGATAGAGGTTTGAGACTTGGTGTCAATTGAGCTACAGCTCATAGGCCACTTTTATTTTAGTGTTTCAGTAAGCCTTCACTTCGTCTGGTTTTCATTTTAAACACCTATTGTCTGGCTTCAATTAAAGTTGCCTCATCGATCATGAAAATCATGTTTTTGTTCCATATGCTTTATCTTGTATTTTTTGTTAATTTTACTGTCTGAGTTAAAAAAGGATTTTTTACGTGGAAGCTGATTTTTTAAATCTAATTAGTTGTCAACCTAGTAGGTCAATGAAACAAATTTTGGCCATTTTCTGGAGGACATAATTTAATTTTTTCCTTTAATTTTAAATACCTGTTTACTCTAAGATATTGTATGCAGCTGAGCTCAAGGCATAACATGAATGCAACTTCTATCTTACTCTTTCTATTTTCATTCCTTTTGGCGGATAGCAACTTAAATTTACTACTAACGTGCTGTGTATCAAATCAATTAACTCTAAATTGCTGAATTCTCGTTTCTTTCAGAGGTGTTTGGTGGAGATGATGTGCAGTTTCTTTGTTGCATCTTGGACTGGGGTTGTCAAGTACCATGGGCCAAGGCCCAGTGTGCGACCAAAACAGGTTTGTCTGATGTATATTGGTTCTTCCGTTTTTTTATTCGCATATCCAGCAAAATATGAATGTTATTTATTGATAATCTGGATTTCCCTTTATTGAACAGGTTTTTGTGGCCAATCATACTTCCATGATTGATTTCATTATCTTAGAACAGATGACTGCATTTGCTGTTATTATGCAGAAGCATCCTGGATGGGTTGGTTAGTGTATAGTACTATTATGTTGCCTTTAGATACACAATGAGCCTTGTCATTATCATCAAAACAGCTTTTTATTTCTATATTTGCTTGTGGCACACCGTATCTGGGTGAATCAGCTTTTTAAAGAACAATGGTGCTAACACAATTCTGCACTTCTTATAAGCTATCTCCTTTATATTTTTTAAATCTTATCATAATGAAAGTTTGTTTTGAATTCAGAGAATGTGAATAATATTCGTAATGTGCAAGAATAAAAAAACTTAGGTTCAAATGACCCTTCAGATTAATTAAGGATGTATACTGATAGAGCTGGTAGTAGAGTGTAGCAAAATAAGAGATAGATTGATATAACAGAAAAACGAGAGATTTGTTATTCACTAGTAGTTACAGAAAACAGAATGCGCATGCATTTTTAGGAACCTGACCCCTGCCAAGCTGATGCCCACATTATCCTGGCCCTTACTTTCCGATCGTATTTTCTATATACCCTGGTAATCTAGCTCGTACTAACTGCCTTCTAGTTAGGAACATAACAAACTATCTAAACATTAATTTAGTTACATGGGATGCCCTTCTAACTCTTTCTCTCAGTTCTCTTTTCATAGACCTTAGATATTGGGGGGCCATACTCTATCAATAGTACCCCAGCGCTAAGTGACACATTGTCCCCAGGATGGAATTGAGGAGGAAAGGTGAGGTTAATCTCCAAGGTGTCTTGTTAGCATACCTTTCATTTGGCCTTGTGCTTGAGGTGAAGTTAATCTCCAAGGTGTCTTGCTGCTGATTGACTTCCTTAACTTTGGAAGGAATTGTGGTTTGCTTTCAACAATAAAGGAGGATGGTCTTGCCCATACAAGGATCGGAAATGAGACATCTTAGTAACTAGTATTGAACCAAAATTCAGCCTGAGCTAAATGCAATGGCTACTGTCTTGGCTTTGTACCTCTCAAGCAATGCAAATTAACCTCCGAACATCTTTTTACCACCTTAATCTGCCCATTCGCTCGATGATGGTTTGTAGTGGTCATTGGAAGTTAGGTACAGACAGACCTTCCGAAAACTACTCAGTTGATAGCGACTAGTAATAATGGATAGGTAACCCCCATAGTTAGTAGTAGAAATAAATAGAGTTTTGTTGTGGGGGGCTGAGATAATTGGAGAAACAAGACATGTTGCCTGTAAATAGGAAAAGGGATTAGGAAGGAGATTTTTATCTTGTGATTTGAGAGGGAAGTCAGATTGTTGTGGGAGAGTCTAGGCCTCCTCTCTAGTGGTTAAGGAGGAAGAAGAAATCAGCCCTTTCGAAAAGATCAACAACCAATTGGTAAGTACCCCAAACACTTGAGGAATCCACCCTCAAAACGCTAGCTACTAAGAAAGAAGACTCAAGCGCTTAAATACATCCACCCGAGCATTCCTTATTACATAATGTGGGACTCAAACACCCATAATACCTAAGTTCCTATTTGTTAGAGCTCCGACCTTAGAGTTGTAGGTGGAAATTGTTGAGAAAATTACTAGTTGACAGGGAAGATCTTTTCATTTTAAACATCATTTTCTTTTAAAAGGTTAAACAAACCCACACGGGGTCAGCTACATGCACATGGATTCACTTATAATCAGATTATCTTCCATTTTATCTACTTTAACTCTACGTCGTCCTTAGATTTTCTCACGCTCAACCAAATTAATCATGCTAGGTGCTACTGCATCTTTCTATGGTAGTACACTGTACATTTGTTACTAAATTATCTATTCATCCAGATCTACTTTCCTTCAAGTTCGATGAGCACTTCACAAGTTATGCCTGATGCATTTCTGAATTTCAATCACAGGATTATTGCAGAGCACTATTTTAGAGAGTGTAGGGTGTATCTGGTTCAATCGTACAGAGGCGAAGGATCGAGAAATTGTGGCAAGGAAGTAAGTATAATTGAAAATGTTGGGAGAGTATATCTGAACTCTTATTCTTACGCAATTTTTCATATTTCAGATTGAGGGAACATGTCCAGGGAGCTAACAATAACCCTCTTCTTATATTTCCTGAAGGAACTTGTGTAAATAATCACTATACTGTCATGTTTAAGAAGGTACAGGCTTTGCAATTGCACTGAATGTGAAATGCCTAGTTTTACACTTTTACTTATACAATAGGCTTTCCTTTTCCTCTTTAGTTTTGTCTGCATCCACTTGTATTCTAATTCTTGTAGTCTGAAAGTTCTAAATATAATTGAAGTCTCTTCTAATTTTAATGATGTTTAGGGTGCATTTGAACTTGGCTGCACAGTTTGCCCAGTTGCAATCAAGTACAATAAAATTTTCGTAGATGCTTTTTGGAATAGTCGACAGTAAGAAGTTGCTTTTTACATGATAATTATTTCTGTTTCTATTCATTCATGTTTTCTTGTATAGCTGGATAAGAGTTTCTGTATCTGTTAAACTTTCAGACAATCATTCACCACTCATCTCTTGCAATTAATGACATCTTGGGCTGTAGTTTGTGATGTTTGGTACTTAGAGCCACAAAACTTGAAGCCAGGAGAGACATCCATTGAATTTGCAGAGAGGTAAAAGACCTTTGTTCCCTATTGTATGAACCACTATGTTTAGCTGCAAGGAATTAAAACAGTATATATCATTCCAATGGTATAGGGTGAGAGCCATAATCTCACATCGTGCTGGGCTTAAAATGGTTCCTTGGGATGGATATTTGAAGTATTCTCGCCCTAGTCCAAAACACAGAGAAAGCAAGTAAGTTAAATTTCTCATTTCTCAAGTCTTTGTCGCCAAGGTTTTATGATTAGAACTATGCATGTCAGTTAATTTTGTTTCAAGTCCAGAAGTCTATAGTAGAGCTTTATAATTAGCTAGCAATGATGCATGTGAGAATCAAAGAGGGAGAGAGAAGATGTTCTCAAGAAGTTTGATTAAGTTAAAATAGACTAAAGTGTAACACATTATTCTCTATGGAAAAGGCTGGTTACCTTTTAAGATTAAAAGGAGGGTACTGGGGATGGGAGCATAATTTATCTAATATTTGAGAAGTGAAAACTAAGTGACATTTGTGTAATAATGAAACATGTCTTTCCATAAATGACTCGGACCCTAGGCTACACATGAAACTTGTGTCGTTGGCAGCACTTCATGTATGTACTTTTCCATACAGAATATGTTATATATTTTATTAAAATTTAAACTTTCTTCTGAGTTTTGTTATTAACTGTCTCCTTGAATTTGCTTGTACCAACCTGTCATAACTTGTTAGATCTGTTCACACATTTCCCATTCTTGAGAAATTTAAATCATGTTAACCTCTGTCATTCTCATAATCATTTGTAGGCAACAAAACTTTGCTCAGTCTGTGCTGCGGCGCTTAGAGGAAAAATAACGTATACCATTTTACCTTTTCAGCAAGGGCTTTCTCCTGCCCTTTTTTCTATTCTACTTGCATTTTGTTTATTTATTTATGCATGTCGATCTTACATGAAGTTACCTCATAGACTTTCCCATGATTTGTTGCACTCTGTTACGGACAAACTGACAGGAACTAGTTTAGGTATGAAAACCTTTTGCAGTGAAGGTAATTTGAATCCCGACATGCCTATCCAATCCTACTGTTGCAGGCCCTTGATAACTAGTGCAAACTGACTCATCCAATTCGTTCCTACAACTGTGTAAGCTAGAACTGCTCTACACTAAACACTTGCTATGAATAGTAATATTAATTAAAAAACGTCTCCGAATACTAAACTTTTCCGAAGCTAAGGCTCTTTAGATTAAATTTTATGGATTAATAGAAAAAAAAAGTTTTAATTATATTGCATGTATTAATTTTTAAACAATACACTTTAAATTTTATCTTCTGTAATAATAAATTATTATGACGTAAAATAACAACCTTACAATCCAAGTAAGATAATTTTTCGATGCTTCGTAGTTTTGAATTTGTGTATCAAGAGATTTTTTTTAGGGAAAAACTTAGGTAGGTATTGTGTTTACTGTTATCCAATTAAAATATGACACTTATCTTATTTTTTCCATGTCAAATTAAGTAACTTCATATATAAATAGTTCGATTTTTTTTTCTAAATTGGTGTAATGTGTAGGTGAGATTTCTGAAATAGGTAAAACATTTTTTTTATTCCCGTAATAGGTAAGTCATACATATGCTACACAGGAGTGTATAAGAAAAATCATGTTTAGAGTTCATGTAACAGTGAAGTTGTGGGACAGGAAAACTATTATCAAGAATAGAGACTTCACTTAAGAAAAAATACACTGATTTTTTTTTTACAGGAAATGAAATTGTTTTATTTATTGTTATTTTTAATGATGCAATAATTAGTGTATGGCTAAGATAATTATAAATAATGTCAATAAATTTTTTAAACATTTTAAAATTTATGGATGTTTAAATTTTATATACTTTTTAACTTTTTAGATTTTACGGTTAAATTAGGGTTTAATTTTTAAGGTGTTTCATTGGCTTTCGCATTAGAAAGGATTGGGAAAGTAAATAAGTTATCATATATCAAAATCTTGTTTGTTTCACTAGCTTTCACATTAGAAAGGAATTAGGTAAATAAATAAGTTATCAAATATCAAAAACTTGTTTGTTTTAAAGAAGATTTCAAGAGGATCAAAGATCATGAAGAAAAAAATTCTCGAAGATATTAGAATAGGATGTTTGACACATTTTGCCTAAATTTTTCCTCATCTCCATACATTTCTTCTCCGTCCAATAAAGATAAAAAAAAAATATTTTACCCCTTTTATGAATTTCATAAAAGCTACCTCAACCATTTTTCACTCATTTTTTCGATAGACAATGTCATATTTCTTTGAGATTGCACTAGCTTAGAGTTGATCAATCTTAAAATCAAAAATAACTTTCGAAATATGCAACCTAAAATATTTTATGGATTATGTAATTTGAAAGTCAAAATGACTTTAAGATTGTACGCCTTTTTAGATTACACAATTTGAAAGCCTTTTTTCACTTCTAAATTTTACAATAAAAAATAACAAAATGGAAAATTTTATGTTTGTGAGGGTGTAGAAGAAATGTAGGAAGAATATACCTACACTTAATCATTGGTAAAATTACTAAGATAGACTTGATCCAACATTTTCAGCCCAAAAACTTGTGAAATATGTTAGATTAGACTAAAATAATTGGGACTTAAAATTGAGTCACTTTTATCCCGTTCATAAACTTATGGATTAACTCATTTATAAAATAATAATTATATTTAAAAATAATAAAAATAATATTATTTTTTAAAACACATGTATTGCAATTTCTATTTTTTTAAAATAAAATATATTCTCTTCCAGGCATTTGTATGAAATTTCGAATCCTAATTAGTTTGACATTTCACCAATCACATTATATTATATTAATTTGTTTTTATTTTTACATAAATGTGTCGTTATTAATAGACATTAACGTAATTTCTTAATTTAACATAATTATTTTGATTTCATTTGAATTAAACTCTCTATTTGTATAACTGGTTTATAAATTACAAATACGAAATGAAAGTTAAGTATTATTTTTAAAATCAGACTAGTGATTCAGCCGGTTAAAATACCTGTTCAAATTGATACATTGAACATGTCTATTAATAAGTTTATACATTCAAAGACGAGAATTGAAGTTTCAAAGTGGAAGCTATTTACTAGAGGGATTATGACAGACCAAAATATTTGCAAAATGCATTTAAAACAGATATGGCAAACTCACTTTAACACCTGAAATTTCTTTAGATATTTCCTGAAATGGACAAAATTGGAGAAATCAGACTTTAGGAATTTTAGAAAGTGGAATGGAGATTTTTTGGGACAATGCGCAGATGGATTATGATGAGCAGTATGATAATCAGACATGACATTTTGTAAATATAAATGGGAAACCTTTACCATCCAAAATTACACCTACGTCTCGGTTGTTCACCATGCTACTGGTGAAGGCAATTATATCATTCATAGTTCACACCTTACAAAAAACACAGCTACAACTAAGGTGAAGAACGAAGTAACAACACGAATTAATGTGGAAAAGCTCCCCAAGTGTGCAACACTCAACCTGTATTCAACACTACACTAAATGCTAAATATCATGTCCATCAATTACATTATGAAGCTGCGGCCTTCGTTGACTCTTCTGGCAGATCATCTTCGTCGTGGTATATGTTCTCCGCCATCTGCCATATTTGAAGTATGTTGTCTTCAGCGACACTAGCAACAACCCAATCTTCACATGGATTCCAGGAAAAGTCAGATATTTTGCTTGTATGACCACCATGAATAAAGAGCAATTCTGGTGGACCATCTTCCGCGTCTTCTGGTGACTGCTCTTCATCAATCCTGCCAAACAAATTAGTGGAACCTTGTTAACCAAATGTTTGAAATCTGTGATTTATTATGATATGATGTTAACTTTTGATACTTTTAATAATTCATTTTCAGCAGAAAAACAATCCTTCAGTAATCATTGAACATTCAGCAGCTGAAACATTTGAGCTACAAGTACCATTACCACCTACAAAGGTACAAATGTTGAATCCCTGTATACTAATAAAACCGCACTAAAACTAAGTCCTAGTGGGCAAACAGAGACATTGTTATCCAATTAATTTTCTTTAAAGAGAGGGCACTATCATCCAAGAGACATGCAGACCCCAAATCATCCAAATGGATAAAAGGTTTTACACATGATTTTTTAATACTGGCGAACATGTAAAAGCAATCTGAATTCTTAAGAAGCGTTTTTCCTCGAATGTAACGTGAATCTATTAGACTGCATGACAAGGATTCAACCATCCCAAGGGCTTATACAGTAATACAAACGAATAGATTTCAAAATTCCTAACAAACCCCAGATGCGAAAGTCTTAGAAATTTTAGTCTTTGGGTTTGGGAGGAGTACTCATGACAACTTGGTCAAAGTGGATCAAAAACACCATAGAACAAAGTATAGGAAATACTTAAACTTTAGGAGAAGTGTCAGTGATATGCTTTCTCAAGAGACATTTCGGGACAACAAATATTAATAAATTCATTTAGAAGTCCAGAGATAAGCAATACCTGCTAAGATCCCACACCATGAGCCTCCTACCCAGACAACAAGAAGCCAAGATAGTTTCATTCTTTGGATTCCAACCAACCTGGAAAACCTCCTCCCTGTTGGACCCACGAACAACAATCCAGATCAATAAATGCTAAATATAACTTCAAATAGAGCAATTATCAAAAACATCAGACGAGAATTACTTGTGAGAATCAAAGATGTGCAGAGGAGCGCTGATCTTCCGCAGATCAAACAACTTCACAGTTTTATCCGTAGAACCAGTAGCAACAACCCATTCGTTAAAGGGATTGAAGGCCAAGCAGTTAACCTGATAAGATATCCAAGATAAAAAAATAAGTAACTTTTATCGGTTACTAGAAGAATATTAGCAGCTTTGAAACATTGAAAACCCACCATAACATGGGGAACATAGCAGAGCTAAAATGATGCAAGCAACTACCGCATATCAAAGAGCATTACAGGAGCAGACAGAATGAAAAATAGAGCTAAAAAGCTTCCATGAAAAGAAAGAAAAGCCATAGAAGTGAAATAGAATGAACACCCAACTTGAGAGATGAGTAATATGACCAGTTCTTTAATCTTATCTTACAGTTGAAAATCTGTGTTTAGCTTGTTAAGTCTTTCATTCCAATATTGTCCTCAATGTTCTATCAGCAACACCATTTGGATTTAATGTCTGTGGTTAGTGACTCAGGTCAACCTCATGAATTTGTATATTTCAATCAAAAGAAGTGAATGGTAGCATTTTCAGAAAAATATCACCAAATAATACTGGAAACTCCAATTCCTTCACCGAAGTTTACTGGTATCGAACAGAAGCAAATCTAAATCTAAAACAGACAAGTTACTCCCCCACAGGTTATACTCATTTTGACAGAATTATCTATTTTTTTCAATACAACGCACCTCGCTTTGATGAGCAACAACAGATTGAACAGGCTTGCTGACAGCCGGCGTTCGAAGGTCCCATATAAGCAAGTATTGATCATCACCCACAGAACCGAATAAATATTCATGCCTCAAATGCCAAGCCACATCTTCCACAACACCTTCATGTACCTGGTGACAACAACAACAACAACACATCCACAGTTTACAAAACCACTGATTAACCTAACCGAACCCAACCAAAAAGCAGCAAGAGATGCAGTTCCAACCTTAAAAATCTGCATTGCCTCGAGGGTCTTATTCTTGGGAGTGGCATTAATATCCCACAAACAAATCTGAGCATCGTCAGAACCACTAAGCAAGTGCCCCTGCTTGAACTTACTCCAGGACAAGCCATAACCCTCAGTGTTGTGACCCCTGAGCCTCAAATCAGGGTTACAGGCCCCATCAAGAGGGGGCTTGGAGGGATGCTTGCTGTAGTCAAAGACATAAACTTCAGCACTAACTGTCTTGGTGGCAATGATGAAGGGGTTCTGGGGCATGTAGCGAGCCCTGTTAACCTCACCCTCATGGTTGATCTGCTGGATGATCTGAACCTTGCCATTGGCACAGCCAAAGCCGCCGATGTCGGGGCGGTCGTCGTAATGGCGGGCATCGTTCTCAGCATCATCAAGAGGGAGTTGGACCTGGGCCAACATGAGGTAATTGGGCTCATTCTCAGAGGTGTGGGTGCCCAAGATAACCTTTTGGAGAGAGTAGTCTTTGCCGGGTGGTTCATGGCGGTCGGGAAGCCATTCGACGGTGAGGGAAGGCCACTCAAGGGCATGCGTGATGACGAGATCATAGAGAAAAGGACTATTCTTCTTCCATATCTTGTACTCCTCGTTTATAAGACGCTCCTCAATCTCACCCCTCATCTCTTCCTCCTCTTTCCCCATCCACACTCACTCTCTTCCAATCCCAACAATCAGACCTCAATCTTCTGCAATTCAAAGCAGAAAAAGGACAAAGAAAAGGGGAAATTGGATAAATAGTAGAAGATAGAGTGAGAGTGAGAAGTAAGAAAAGAAGGGGAAATGAAGAATGTTGTGAGAATGAGAACCCTAAGATTTAAGATTGTAATTAAACAAGTACCACTTCTCTTCTGCCCGCGCCCGCCCATCACTCAATTTCTACTCAACCGGTTACCATATATTTTATATTTTATATATATTGTAATAATCAATTGTTTTTTACCTGGGCCGCCTCAAATTCTTGGGCCCATTCATTTAGTAAAAAGTATAGCCAAATTCTTCCTGCACCTTCCTATTTTTTATAATTTCAACTCTACCCCATTGATATATATTATAATTTTTTGTTCACTTTTTTTT
>Ga0123341_1004620_pt1 | contig 12112 bp, 6 predicted proteins | sample Turbeapinknodule_FD_89959 | JGI IMG/M metagenome (GOLD analysis project Ga0123341, IMG submission 89959) | Root nodule microbial communities of legume samples collected from Mexico - Turtle bean Mexico pink nodule | ecosystem: Host-associated > Plants > Roots > Nodule | place: Mexico: Nepantla... | reverse complement strand
AAGTAATGATTACTCTAATATATATATAAACTTTTTCACTTTAAATTAAAAATAAGACACAAACATCAACTACTTTAACTTAAATCATAAATATTTTTTATGGTTCGGATTTTTAGATAGTCACTTTAAAAAGTTCCTTCTTAGTTACAAAATATTATTAATCCATATAGGCTACATGAGTCCCTAATAGTTTATCGGATAAATTGATAAGTTGGACATTCTCAACCCACCGAGCAAAATCGGTAGTTTCTTGGTCACGACCAGTTAAAGTTAAAGTTCCATTAAAGAACATTTCTTCGTGGTAGATCCACACATAGATACCTTCATTTAAGATAATAATTTTGGTGTAGAAAGTCTCAAATTCAAGATAAGTAAAATTGTTCAGAAAAAATCTCTTTATAAATCAACTACATAACTATGTGGAGATTGTGAACAAACTCTCCATAGAACAAGAGGATGATGATATTATCGCTCTACAACAAATCATGCAAATGGCGGATGACTTGAGGCAACAAACAATGAAAGTTGACAAAATGTCAAAGAGACTCACCAAAAATAGAAGCAACTTCATAAATATAATGAAGATTTGCAACAAACATTTCATCAAAAGGTTCAAGGAAGAATGTCGAATTTCAAGTTTGAGACCATCATTACATGGTTTAGAAGATTGATTAAATTTTCAATTTGTTTAATTCAAAATGCATTTTCAGACTTAAAGATGTTTTACGAATTACACATCCAAAAATATATCTTTAACTACATCATTCAATGTATTTTTCACATTTGAAAATGTATTTCGAATTATAAAAAAAAAAATTATCATAAATTGCATAATTTAAATTTCATAATTATATTTTAGGATTAGCATCACTATTTTTCTACATCCACTTTATAACTCTCAATAATACTTTAAATTTTTTACATCATTTAATTATAAATTTATTTTTTATTGTTAAAACTGTCACATCAAAAATTATATATAAGTGAAGGAGTTGTTAAAATATAATTTTTCATTCTATTATCTAAAAGTTAAAATTATATAATATCAAATTTGTCTGGTGTTTTAAATTATACATCCATCCATTGTAATCATGGATTGCATGATCCAAAATGCAGTTGACTTAAATAATATAATTTACAACTTTATTTAACATGAAATTATTCTTCTAAATTATTCAAATTAAAATACTTTTGAATTGTATAGTTGAAAAGTAACTAAGAAATCACTACCACCTGTATAATTCCTATATTCTTTAAAAAAAGTTGAAAATTTTAAGTAATTTCAACTCTTACATAATCTTCACCTCCAATAATATTTTTTACGGGATTTAATGTGAATAATAAGAACTCAAAAAGTAAAGACACCAAAGACAATATCAAATGTTTTAAAACTTAAATGAATTATAAAAAAAAATTGACATTTAAAATAAAAAATAAAAAAACGAAAATATAAAATAGAGAAACTATATATACTTTATCAACCGTTTTTAGACCTACGATATATAGCACAGAAACTAACGCAAACACGAATACGAAGATACAATAATCTCTATAATGTAGACACTGACATAGACACCGACAGAGATATGATAATTTCTACAATGTAGGATACATGGACACAAATTTATATATTATATAATTATAAATTATATAAATAATAAAGATTTGTGTACACAAGTATATTTTAGATTTTTTTTAGCAGAAAAATGATTTTCATGGTTGGTTCTAAAGGATTTGTTCCTTATTCTTATAATCATAATAAAAATTTATACAATAAATTTAAGTTTTTAGAAAATTAATGTATTTCTTTCTTTTAAAATTATGTTAGAACCGTGTTAGAATTATCCGAAATCAAACAAATATTTTTTAAATTAAAGATTTCACTTGTACACGTTCTACAAGTGTATGAGTTTTAATGTTCGATAGGTACGTTCGGCACAAACACGTGATATAAGAGAAATGTGAATCTATAAATAAACCATAATACCATATCAATAAAAAGAATAAGAAAAATACGTCAAATTCTCTAAATCAAACAGTTTTTGTTTTCTTCTGTAACAGAAAATTTAAAAATTCGTCTAAGAAGTAAAATATAAATCATTAACAAATTTGGTATTGTAGACTGCAAACAAATTTTCTCAATTCTCTGACCTAATTAAAAAGTCTTATCTATACATAAATACGTATTTTGTGTTTTTAAATAAGTTCTTTAATTAGGGTTTAATTTTTCAGTAAAATTAGATTTGAAAAATTTATGATGTAAAGAAATAGGTAGTTGGAAAAGAAGACTCTAGAGAGATTATATTATTGTTGTATAAAAATGAAAAATTTAAGATAAGAATGGTAAAACAAAAAACATGTGTATGGTGTTTTTTTGTTAGGATCGCATGGTCAGAATTCAGACAGAACAGGACAGAACAGAACAGAACAGAACAGAGGGGATTGGGTGTGTTGGTGTGATTGGTAGGTAAGCTCAGTTCATTCTTCTCAGCATGTCGATGCTGCTGAGGAAGGCTTGGGAAATGGTGTTGTGGAGATCTGATTCATCAACATCAGCATCATCATCAACAACAACAACAACTACAACAAGATTTTCACTGGAAGTGGCACGTTCTGACATGGGTGAATTGGAGCAGCTACCCAGTGACATCTTGATGCAAATTCTGAAGCTTTTGGGTCCAAAAGCGGTTGCAAAATTGAGTGTGGTTTGCAAGAGTTTGAGATCCATTGTCTCTGATAACAGACTTTGGATTTACTTCATTCAGACCCATCAGGCTGAACCTTCTGGGGATTCTGTCTTCTTTGCTGAGACCACCTTGAGTTCTGGCTACCCTCTTCCGTGAGTACTACCGTTGATCTTCCTTCTTCACTTTTTCATGGATTCATTTTTTGTGCCTTGATGGGTGTTGCTAGTCAATTTGCTGGTTTCTGATTGAATTTTTGTTTTTTTATGGGTGGTGCTGGTGAATTGTGTTTGGATGAGTGCTAGTGAATTTGTTGATTGTGATTGAAAAATTGTGGTTTGATGGGTGGTGTAAGTTTTTGCTGTGATGGGTCATGCTCGTGGATTGATTGTTGGGTCTGGCTGGTGAGTTTGATGGATTGTGTGGTGATAGAGATTGGAATTTTAAGTTTTAGTGGTTGTTGGTGTGTTAGAGATTCAAATTTTGTGCTTTGACCGGTCAAATTTTGTCTACTTCATAGAGATTGAAATTTTGTGATTATATGGCTTATGCATGTAATTGGTATTGTATTTTGTGCTCAATTTGATGGGTTGTGCATCTGATTGATGTTCTATGCTTTTATAGATCTTATAGGGGAAAGTGATTGATACTTTGTGATCTTGAATGGTTCAATTTCCCTAAATTACAGAGCTTACGTTGGTCACTGGCCCCAGCTATCATTCAAGCATATTTATGGCCAGAGAGCACAAGTTCCTGGTTCTATTATTATTGATGGTTAGTCTAGCAGTTTTGTACTGTGAGCTTATGTTTCTCTTATTCGTGATGATTATATTTTCTCTTACTTTTCTTTTTGTCCATTAATCTTTCTAGGTGGTTCTGGCTACTGCAAATTTGGCTGGAGCAAATACGAATGCCCATCTGGTCGATCAGCAACATTTTTGGTAATGATTTTGATTATAAATTAGCACTAACTGAAGCTTGCTTGCACATTGTCAGTTTACCTTATTCTCATTTTGATTTTGATCTAGTGGAGCCTTGGAATAGAAGAAAACATGTATGCAGATAGTAAGCATTGTTTTCTCTGTTTTTCAGTTTATTCTGACTTGGCTGCATATTTTCTTTCCTGTTTGATGGGCAGGAGTTTGGCAACATTGAGTCTCCAATGTATACTAGGCTTCGACATTTTTTCGCAACTATTTATAACAGGTATTGGGCCTTTCTGATTCTCCTTTCTTGTTGGGTGAATGGTTAATGATCTTTTAAGTGAATGATTAATTAAAAAGATTATACGATATATCTGCTGCGGAAGTAGGTCAACATTTCTATTGGCAAATAAGGGGTTTCCTAGTACATGCCCAAGTACTTATTACTTCTTGAGTTGTAATTGCTATCTTATTGGTTTCAGCCTTTCTAGTTATTCGAAATCTGCAAACCATTCCCGCTTTCGGTCAGAATTTCTGTGAATATGTTCTTGAATTCATTCGAGACGTGAGCAATGTAAATCCTTATTGGTCTCTCGCATTGCACTTTAGCATATCTATGTACATATTTAGATGAATTGTGCCAGAGCAATCACTCTGTTGAGAGGGCATTATTTTTAATTATTATTTAAATTTTATCACTAGAGAAATATTCATACTTATCGTGAATAAAGGCATAATTGTTTTGTTGAAAATATGAGAGCATTTTCAATGTTGTTCCTCATCCCAAATAGCCTAGATACTTTCTATTGCTAGGTTCAATCTCTTGTAAAATGTAATTGCCAATGGTTATGTTTGTAATACTTACGAATATTGTTGAAATTTGTTCCTTTTTCCTTTATTTCAGTTATTAGTATCATTGCCTTGTTACTGTTTTATCTTTACATTCGATCTAAGATTGCATCATCCCTACAATCAAGGGATTCTTCTCTTATTTGTATTCCTTTCTGATTTATGTAAATAAAGAGAACGAGGATTGTTTTTCCTCAAGGCTTCACCATACCTAATCTTGTACTCCAATTGGTATCAAATATAAATGGATCATTCAATTGAGTGGTGATTCTCACTCAAGCACTTCAGAAAAGCTTTGTTCTAATTTACATATGTCTTATGTTGTGGGCAGGATGCAGGTGAAACCAAATAAACAACCAGTTATTGTTTCAGTACCAATATGTCATTATGAAGGTCAGTTTCATTTTATGATACACTCAAGTGGTTGGCTAAAGAAAAGAAAAAGGAGTACTATAAGAACGTTAACACAATTGTTACAGTAGTTCAGTTTTAAATTCAGGTGTCATTTATTTATTTTCTTTGTTATACATAGTTCTTCGTTGGTTTTTCTGTATCAGAAAAACCCATAATTTGTGACTTGACCTGACACTATTCACTGTGGTATTCCCTAAAATTGGAACTATTTTGGTTGGAATGTTCTGTTACAGTCCTATCATTTTCAGGCTGGGTAATTGGTCTCCAATCCATAATCTAAGGTATAAACCATCAAGGTGAGGGCACAAACTGTCTCAGAAATGTTTGATCAAGTGCCCCTCTGGCTTGTCACCTGGGGCTTTATCATGTGCCTTAACCGGCACCCTATCATGTGAACGTGTGTAGCTCACCCTGTCATGTGCTTTGTTTGCTACCTTCCCATGTCTCTTAGGATCCTATGTATTGCACTCATCTGTGTTCAGGGATCAATTCTGACATGCTTTCTATCTATTCATCAAGCTTGACATGTTTGGGCTGTTTCTTGTGGTGTTAATATCTGGTTATTCATTTTTTGGGATCCTGTGTGATTTTTGCCAAATGGTAGGCATAGCATCGAGGGGATCTTGTTCTATCTCTCAGAAGCAGTGTTCATTCTATTCTAGACACGAGGCCACACTCTTTGTCTTGGACACAGTCTTGACTTGCTATTTCCACTCCTATAATTTCAACAAATAATACATAGTTTTTCTTCCAATATGATTTTCAGCTCTACAATGTTAATCTATTTCCTCATTCCAGATACTCAATCAGCAAAAGCTTCAAGACAACAGCTTAAAGACGCAATTTACGCCTCCTTGTTTGACATGAATGTTCCTGCTGTTTGTGCTGTCAACCAGGTAATTCATGTTTATGTTCCTTGTTTGTTTGACATGAATGTTGTTTTACAGTTAATATGTTTTTGCTATCAAGTATATTGAGTCACTTGTAAATTAGGATTTGACTGCCATCTTCTATTATTCGGTTTTTCTGCTGAAGTTGTAAGAAAGTGAGAGCGCAAAGCACTTGATTAAGTGCAGTAGAATTGTTATTCTCTGTCAACTTACGAGCCTAAACCTTGGAGAATAGAACCTTGTTTACAAATATTCAAATCATTATCTATTGAAAGTAATTGTGCATGGTTTTTTACCTAATGAATTTTGTGTTTCTGTTATTTCTCGTTAATTTCATGTGTATTTACTGTCTATGTTGTAAAATGTAGGCCACTCTAGCTCTGTACGCTGCAAAACGAACTTCTGGAATAGTTGTTAATATAGGTTTTCAAGTCACTTCTGTAGTTCCAAGTATGCTCTGTTTCTTTTTCTCTTACCTTTCTGTCTTCATATAATTCTTAATTTATTTATGCCTAACAGCAATTTTGTTTTGCGTCAAATTAATTGTTCTTGAAATTCAAATGGCGTTTGGGAAAGACTCATAGTGCTTAAATGTCACCACTTTGTTCTGATACACAAACAGAATTTTGTATGTTAGAAGCTAATGAACATTTTTCTACTTTTCCTTCTGTTGCAATTGTGACCGGCCTTATCTTTTCACAGTTTTAAATGGTAAAGTAATGCGCAAGGTGGGTGTGGAAGTTGTGGGGCTGGGAGCACTGAAACTTACCGGATTTCTCAGGGAGAAGATGCAATTGAACAACTTAACTTTTCAATCTTTGTACACTGTTCGCACACTGAAAGAGGTACTGATATTCATCTTTGTGCTCTGAAATATTTATAGAGTGGAGATTTACTCTGATGTAAATCAGGTCAAATGTGGTACCACGGTACATCTAAGAGGACAGTATAGAACCCTCCATTACTTATGAAATACAATCTACTTATATACATTTACTTCTATTTATTTTCTTCTAGCTTTATCGAATTGGATTAGATTTTTGGAATTCAAAATATTTGACATTTTTATAAGCTAGCTCATTGTATTGATAAAGATATGATATTCTAGTCATCTCTCTTTTTTTTCTCTCCTACAATACAACATGTATGTTCTTTAAAACTGCCCTACAAATCTTGATTCCTGGTATTAGCTGACCAATATTTAACTATTTTGCCAGCTTTTAGAAAAATAGTTATTAAGTAGTTAAAACATTAGAAGAGAGGCTCTAAGAACCTGGTCGTTGAAGAGAAGACGGGCCTCTGATCTCCTTCAGCTAGAGGAAGATTTTTCTATCTGATGATAATGGGAAAAGATTGGGTTTAACTTTACCTTGTTGGATAGAAATTGATTCTTTTAATTGTTGTTAGAATTTGCTGAAATCAATCATCATCTTCATGGAAACTTTTCCCTGTATAAGCACAAGGAAAAGGAGAGTCTTTCTGGTCTCTAACGGCTTTAATTCTAGAGGCAGATTTGTAAAAATCACACAATAAGTTATTCCTATAATTGTGAATATCCTTATTAAATTAGGAAACAAATCAAAATATAAAAGAAGAATAAATCCTAAGAGATCATCAGAGATACTCCAAAATATTCTGAGATAATATCTTCAGATATTTCTTATGTCTTATATTTCTAAATTCTAGCAAGAATCAACCTAGAGAACACATTAAATAATAAATGACACCTAAGTAAAGGAGTAAAGTTTGGTAGATCTGTGTATTTCCATGCTTCAAGTCTAAAGGATTCTTGCATGAAGGGGAAACTCAGAAATATAATAGAAAAACGTTCGTGTGTCTTCACCCAATACCTTAAATTTTTGAAATAGCCAGTTCATAACATAGCCTTGTAATGTGGTGGGGTCGGTCAGCTACTTGAACTAAGACTGGAGATGGAAAACACTTAGTTGTTGTGGTTCAATAATTGCACTACAAGAAAATCATTAAATATAAATCAAATTTAGAGACAAAAAATAATTAATCACTATATTAACTAAATTAGATACTAATTTAGAGACTAAAAAATTATTCATATCTAAAGTGGTTTATATTATTATCAAAAATTTATAAAATGGTTTCTAAATTGGTATCTAAATTAGCTACCCAGGTTTAGCTATTAATATTTTAGATTCTAAAAGACTAATTTAGAATATAAAGTAGTAAGTAGTTAAAATCTTGATAGCTAATGGTTAGATGCCAATTTAGAAACTATTTTATAAGTTTTTATTAATAATAAAAACTAGTTTAGATACCAATGATTTTTTGAAGTTTATAAAATGATCTCTAATTTAGTCAAATAGTAACTAATTATTTTGGTCTCTAGAACTAGTTTCTATTTAATGATTTTCTTGTAGTGTTGGAATAGAATCTTGTACATTACTTAGTAAATAAGACATGTTAATCTTTACTAGAAGTGACCGACCAGTCCTATTGTGGACATGATTCATCTGAGACCAACATTGTTATGTTTCAAAGATAACTATATTCCTTAAACACGTGATCAGATGTTCGACCCTCAAGTTCATGTGTGTGGAATAATATTCATCGAGAAAAGTCAGTCCTTTAAATGTAATCTCAGTATCTTGAAGGATTGTTTCTTGATTCTCAGCTGGGAGATGACCTGGGATTACTGTTTGAACAAATCCCTCGTTATATGTTTGTAATTGCCTTTATATGTTTTTATCTCTTTTACTTTTTTCCCTTTTGCACTGAAGTTTGGTGGGAATGACTGGTATTGTAGATACCTTTTACTTCTCACAGAACTTGTTTGGTAATTTGTTATTTTCATGGCGACAGAAGCTATGCTATGTTGCACATGATTATGAAGCTGAGCTATCAAAAGATACAAAAGCATCATATGAAGCTGCAGGAGAAGGATGGTTTACACTCTCAAAAGAGAGGTTTCAGACACCAGAGATCTTATTCCAGCCTCATTTTGCTGGAGTGTAAGTTTTTAAATTTATTGCCATACTGCTATGACAGATTAATCATGCATATTTGCTTCAAACATAGAAATACTCTACCATGATTATGGCCATTCATAAAGTAGCATGTGATAGGATTGCTTGCAAAAGTGCATTTAACTTGAAAATGAATAAAATTCATTTTTCTTTTTTCACTCCAACCCCCAACAAACTTAGGGTTCCCATTTGCATTGTTTGGGCTAATTTGTCAATAATAATGATAGTTAAACTATGCTTTTTTAATAGGTAGACTCAAAAACATAAGAAACGAGGAGGATGTTTTGTTAAAATGAAAATGATTGGCATAACTTTATAAAGATATCTCTTCTTATGAACTGACTTCACCTATTTGTTATATTTTCCCAACTTTGAATCAAATTTCAATAATTAATGGCTTGTTTAATTGAGCAAAAAAACTTATTTTGTAGGTTGATGTTACCAATTTTTCATCTTTAAAGCACGCACTAAATTGCATCTTCTACCAGCTTTTACCGGATAAAATTGAAATCATGTTTTTAGGTGAAGTTAAACTCCATTCTGTTTACTTCCATGCTTGAACTGTTTTAACTTTTGGAATTGCATTTCATAAAGGGTTATCCATGGTAAGATATCCTCGACATAAGAAAGTTTATGTAATTTGAGAAAAAGGAAAAAAGTGAAGGTAACATAGAAGATATTCAAGGGAATGAGTGGGAGGAGAAATATAATATTCTTATCCTTTGTCAGTCTAGTAATTGTGCAACTCAGAAATCTTTGTCTAAAGTTTGAGGGGGGGCCAGTTGGCAATGTGTATCAAACTTGGAAGATTTTGTAACCAATCGATATGCCAAATCTAATTACATTGCATTATGTCATGGGACATAATATGTCACTATAAGAAAATCATTAAATAGAAACTAATTTTAGAAAGAAAAAATAATTAGTTGTTATATTGACTAAATTAGATACTATTTTAGAGACTAAAAAAATTATTAGTTTATATTATTGATAAATAGTTTCTAAATTGGTATCTAATTAGCTACCAAGATTTTTGCTACCAAATTTAGAATCTAAATAACTGGTAGTTAAAATCTTGATAGTTAATTAGATACCAATTTAGAAACTGTTTATCAATAATAGAAACTAATTTAAAAACCAATGACTTTTTTAGTCTCTGAAATAATATCTAATTTAGTTAATATAACAACTAATTAATTTTAGTCTCTAAAATTGGTTTCTATTTAATGATTTCTAGTAGTGTGTGTTACAACTTAGAATATCGACTCTTTCTTTTTGTTAGTTTGTTTTATATATTCCCTGAAGCTTATGTTGCATTCACTTGTTGGTTTAGGCAAGCCATGGGTCTGCACCAAGCAATAGCACTTTGTGTGGAACATTGCCATTCTGCAGATTTACCAGGTGACAACGATTGGTACAAGACTATAGTTTTATCAGGGGGAACTGCATGCCTACCTGGTTTGGCAGGTAAACTTTTGAGACAATTTATGTCTTTGCATAAAGATGAAATGAAACTAAACACCTCTATTGGGCCATGTCATTGTTCTGACTATGCTACTTTTGGAACCATTCTGGCACAGAAAGGGTAGAGAAGGAACTCCATGCCTTACTTCCTCCCTACATGTTCAAAGGAATTAGAGTCATTCCTCCTCCATATGGTGCTGATACACCATGGTTTGGAGCTAAGATTATTAGCAATGTGAGTTATCTACCACCTCTGATAAACAACAGATTTAGTTTACTCTGATCAATGTGATGAACAGACTCTGATTCAAGGGTAACTGTCTTTGAATTGTATACAGTTGAGCACCTTTCCTGGTCATTGGTGTGTCACAAAAAAGCAGTTTCGTCAGAAGCCTAGACTCAGCCTCATATGGTGATTATTTTGATATATAATTTATTTTACCAATTGAGCCTCCTTATCCTAAGAGGCAAGAACAGAAGATGAGAATTATAGCAACTCTCTAGCATGTACAAATACTATGTTTTCCTTGTTGATAAGAAGTTCTCTAGTTAATACTAAGCCTGTTAAGAATAATGTAATAAGGTTGAAGAAGTCTACACTGCAAGTGTCAAGAAACTGTTGTAGTTGAAGAGCAAAAGCACCAGGTGAGAGGTTTGGTGTAATTTGAAGAATGCTTTAAGATTGGAATGTAAATGTATTTCTGGTTCTCCCTTTAACTTTTATTGTTGAATTGAGATGTACCCTTTAAGAATCATATGAACTTCTAAGATGAATTGCTCCTCAAATTGTAATTACGGCTTGAAAGTGATTATGTTTTAGTTTGTGTTGCATTTACTGTTAGGATTTACTGTTAGGACTAGTGTACCGTGGATGTTTTGTAATCGATGAAATATTTGTCTTAATTAATGTAGCAAAATTAGATTTAGGTTTACTCATTTTTCGTGAAGGGAATGCGTGTGCTAATAAGTTGGGTTAATTTATGATTTAATTATAGAGAATTATTTCATTGGTATAATATGTTTCTTTCTAGTCTGTTTTTAGAATTATTTATGAATAGATATAGTCTACCTATCTACCGTTAACATATGGGTTTTGATCTAATTTTCCCATATTTTTTTGGATTTTCTTTCTTTTAACTTGAGGTGTCTGCATAACTCCTAACTAAGATGTCAAGTTGCATAATAATGTCGAACATGAAAACTTTATAAAAAAAATTATAATTTTTCACTTGAGTTTGATTTTTTGTTGTTCTGCAATCATGACAACTTTTTTAAGCAGTGAAAACATTCTATGTCTGCAATGGTTTTCCAACTGAACCATGGCCACGTCCACAAAAAGTAAGGTAATTTAATAGAAACTATTAAACATGCAGTTCTTCATTATTATAATCTTTAATACATCTTTTATGCAGTGAAATGGAAAACAGATTGTTAACTGGTTGATGAAGATGGAAAATCATCACTTTTCAAAATTTACTAGTTTTAATTCAATTTATATTGGTTTTAAAATTTAATGGTAAAATTTAGATAACTTATTTTGTAAGAAAGATTTTATAAGATCTACTTTATTTACTGGTTTATTTTCAAGATAGAAATATATTATGTCAGATTAGTCCAATGAATAAAAATGACCTTATATTAATAAATTGTTATAGTAGTTATATAATATATAAAATAATATTAAAAAAATTTGATACCATAATTTATAACAATAAAGCTAAAATAAAAAGGATAATTTTATAAGTTCTTAACAATTAAATTATATATAAAAGTTCAAATAAAATATATTATAATATTTAAGTTGAATTTCTGTGATTTAAAACAATTATTTTTTTTAATAATAAGTTCGCATGTAAAAAATAATAATAACAATTATTTTAGGTTTACTT
>Ga0123341_1004619_pt1 | contig 12113 bp, 4 predicted proteins | sample Turbeapinknodule_FD_89959 | JGI IMG/M metagenome (GOLD analysis project Ga0123341, IMG submission 89959) | Root nodule microbial communities of legume samples collected from Mexico - Turtle bean Mexico pink nodule | ecosystem: Host-associated > Plants > Roots > Nodule | place: Mexico: Nepantla... | reverse complement strand
TTTATTTAATAAAGAAGAATATTAGTTTTAAAACAGAAAAGTAACTAATTTCTCCACTCACCTGAGAACAAATAAAATAAAATTTTAAAATTAAAAAATGCTTATTTAATAAAGAAGAATATTAGTTTTAAAGAGAAAAGTAACCAATTTCTCCACTCACCTGTCCATGAGAACAAATAAAATAAAATTTTAAAATTAAAAAATGCTTATTTAATAAAGAAGAATATTAGTTTAAAATAGAAAAGTAACACATTTCTCCACTCTCCTACGAGTTAAGTGAGAACAAAAATAAATTAACGTACAAATCTCTCCACTTTCCTGTCAGTTAAGTAGTGAACAAATAAAATAAAATTAAAAAATTAAAAAACTGTTTTATTAACTTCTAAAATTATAAAATGTCCAAATAACCAGAATAAATTGATAAAACAAAATATTAAGTAAGGATAAAATAAAAAAACAATTTAGAGCAGTTAAAGTGGAAAATCCAAAATGTTCAAATAACCAAAATAAATTGATAAAACAAAATATTAAACAAAAATAAAAAAAAAATTAAAAACAGTTAAGAGGAAAATCCCCTTTATATAGGTATAGATTACAAGAATATAAAGATATAGCCCCTAAAAATATGTCGAAACTCACCCTAAGGAAACACAAAATAGAAAAATTTAAGTGCATTGAGCGGATACTAATGTGACATTAAAAATAAAACAAAAATAAAATAAAATAGGTTATAGAGGTACATAAAAACAACATTAAAATAATACTTTTATTAACTAATGAGAGAATAACGTTGACCTAACCGATATGATTATTTATTTAAAAAAAACAATAAAAGATCGAGTAGGATGAATCCACGTAAAATAACAAATTTTTAATATGATGAAATCCCTAACCTACATAGATATTAATTTAAAGTAAAAAAATGATAAAAAGTTGAATGACACACAAAGTTAATTTTTTTGACTAATTCTCCCTGCACCATTTTACTTCTGACCTGCACCTAATATAATCTCCGAAATTCCACATTTGTCCTCCATCATTTAAAATACATAATTAGGTTAGAATTTGGTTAAGACAGCTTATGTGGAGATTGAGGCAGCGACGAACGACGAGTGTTGGGCGAGCGGCGGTGGTGCACAGTGGACGAGCGGCGGTGGTGCACGGTGGATGAGCGGCGATGGTGCACGGTGGACGAGCGCTTCGTTCTTGGGTTTTGAGTGGCTGTAGTGGGTGATAGCATTGGACATTGAATTGGAGTGGTAAAGCGGCGGTGGACTTTGATCGGTTCAACAGTGATTCTAAAAGGCACAGTCGTCGTTGTCGAAGAAGAAGGTGAGTTTTTGCTTCGTATGTACTCGTCCGGATATCGTTGTTTGGTTTGTATTTTTGCGAGGATGCTTTCTGGATATCCATATCCGAAACTTTATTCGTAACACAATAACACATCCGGATATGAATATCGGTAATGCATCTGAATAAATTTATTTGTAGCGAGATAACACTGCCGGATATAAATATTCGTAAGTGTTCCGGATATTCAAATCCGCAAATATGAGTTGAAAACTTTTGTGCAAACCACCGACAATGTCGTCGGCGCCACCACCGAAAATGTACACCACAGCTTCACAACCCAGCCACTTCGCGCGCGCACTGCTTCAGTTTTTGTTTTCCGAATATCAAATAATTATGTGGAGGGAAAATGTGGAATTTCTAAAATTATGTTGGGTGCAGGTCATAAGTGATATGGGCAGGTCAATGAATTTTATTTAAGTGAGTTTTAGAATTGATCATGATCAATATATACAAAGACTTATTTAGTTGTCATTAGTATTAAATTTGGTTAGTTATGATGAATTAGAACCAGTAAAGTTATGGAATTAAAGATGCTGAGAAAGAGAAACGAAGTCCAGAGTTTCAATTTATCTACTGAAACAACCTTTTGTAATTACATAAGCCTACAAGAATGAATTGGCTATGTCAATTGTAGTTTAATTTTCTTTGAAAAAAAAGAGATCAATCACAGTTTAAAAGAAAATACAATGTTAAGTACTGTGGCCTTTTCATGTAATCTTGTAGTTTATCTTAAAATTATTATCTTCATAACTTGCACATTAATTAAAAACTGGACAATTATTCTGGTGCTATTTTAGCTATTGCAGCTGAAGTAAATTCTGTTTTGGTGGGAATGATGGTCAGCTCTTTAGTATACGGTGACTAGTATAATGTTGTTTTGTTGTGAATCACAGTTTCTTTTTCCTTTAGATTCTCCTGCTAGGATGATGATTTTGACATAACTAGTTAAGTAGAATGCAGTAGCTTCAAGGTTTAAAATCCTAAAAAATGACCTTAACTTTCCAATTTGCCTTTTGTTAATTGACATAGAGAACATTTTATGTGTGCAATACAATTATGTCGAGAAGTGCTAGTTGTGAAAATGCATGCGTGAGTTAATTGATAAGCTGAAAAGGATAGAGACCTGGTGCACTTTCTATTTGTTTGTTGTTATTACAGGTGACTTTATCTTGTGGTCAAAATTAAAATTGCTTTAACTATGTTATGGTGCTTATGAATTTGTAGTTGTTTAACTCTTTAGATACTTTGTTTGCAAAAGTATAGTCACTCAACCAGATTTTAGTTAATTAGGGTTACTTGAGAAACTTGTAGTCATAGATATCTTTGTTATCCATTGTAGACAGAGAATGACGTGGAAGGATTAGAAGTAAAATGTTTGATTAGCTCTCTGCATGTGACCTATCTTAACACATTCCTTTAGGTGAAGCCTACTAGACTTGAAATATGGATAAAATACAAACTTCTATCTTCTACAGAAGCTACACAGTAGTCAATCATGTGATTAGAAAAGTTGGGGGCAGTAATACAAACAATAGTAACTCTATAGGGTTATTCAATGATAAAAACATGGTTGAGGAACCAACCACCTCACTCAAAAAACAACAATGAAAGTGGTGGGAATAATGGTAGTGTGAAGACTCTATCACTCTCTATCCTGTTTCAAACAGTCTAACTGAATTCGTGACATTGAAAATTAACATATAATGCGAGAGAAAAATGTTCATAAGTCAAACAGTCTTGTGCCTTGTTTCTTCTATTTCTTATTTGTAGTGGGATTAAATTCATATTTAATTATTATTATTATGTAAACCAAATATTTTGTGTGTGTTGTGGCTCATGTATTTTTAATTTGAGTTAGGATGAAGGATGTTTAGAGTATAATCCATCTTTTAAAATAATTTAAAATGTTTTATAGTAAAATATTTTGTTTGAATAAAAAAACTAACAAAGGAAATTCTAAGAATTTATAAAAGTAATTTGAATATTTTGATATTAGGGAATTTTAAATTTTATATAAAAGGTATAAATTTGAAATTCTTTCCACTCTTTTTTTCTCTTAATTTTATATTCTCGTTTTGGTTGAACTTTGATTGAGATTGAGATGTCGTTAATTCAACTTAGATTAAGAGAGATAAATTTTCAACACATCCTTCACGTTGTGATCTACTAATTCGTACTTGAAACTTTTTATATTTATGAGTGGTGACAGCCCCACAATCTACATTATTTTAATTTTTTATTGTTGTATATTTGTGTGTTGAATATGACCCAATATTTTTCATTAATATAATATATTTATAAATTTAAATTTAGTTTATATATAGTTCATATTAATATAATTTTTCATAGTATATTATCTTATACGAAAGAGCGTTAGATCTATTAAAACGGAAATCTTATATGCAGTTCTAAAGATAGGAAAACAGTTGATCATACTCTGAACTACTTAAAGCAAATAAAATCCCTGTAATCATCCAAATTAAGGTGACTCAATAAGGGGTGTTTAGGTATTTACAGAACTTCACGTAAACATAAATCACTAAAAGATATATACACGCTTACAGTGTGATATGATCCGTTAAGAAGCAGCATAGGAGAGGGTTCCACTGCCACAATGTGTCTATTGGACCTTGCTTTGAATGTGATGTGCCATATTCGTATCCCTTAGTAGCATACAACCCAATCTTTTTTTGTTTCGGTTCAGTCAGTGGTACTAAATTGTCGGTGTATAATACCCACTCAACTTGCCTTTGTTTTTTTTTTTGTTTTTACCCAATGTCATGATCAAACATACCCACAAAATGTTTTTCTTCCATTCTACTAATAAGGGTGTGAGCAAATTGATTTTGGCTGGGGATATTTTTCCGTGCCGAAATCCAAGTCTGACTAATGTAGAATACAATACATATTATTCACAGTCTCTGCCCTGCGTCTCTACCACTAAATTTCAAAATTGGTTTTCTGTGATCTGAAGCTTGATTATATCAGTGAGAAGGAGGAATGGAATGTTCAATTCCGGAGGTAGCAGAATGCGATCTCTCCATTCCAATTCCAAGGGGTGGACCCATTTATGTTCCCAACATGGTCGGCCCCTCCACTAGGGTTTCTCACTTTCAGACTTCTCTTCTTTCTGAACTTCAGGTTAGCTCATTATCTCTCATCTCTCCCCTCCCTTTCATCTTTTTTTTCTTCTAATTTATGCATTTTCTTGCAGGATCTTGAGGCCGAGTTGTCTGAAGATTTCTCTCACCTTGATATCTCGTATGGATTGTTCCTCTTTACCACTACTATCTTTCTGGGGTCATCATTAATTTATGATGATTGTCTTTGCAGGGTGGATGACCTTAAAATATTCACGGAGGACCAGTTGATGGATATGGCTCTCAAAGAAGTATTTAAGGTATTATACACATGCACAGTCTCTACTGTTTTTTTTATTTCATTGGTGTAGTTCTTTAGGTTTCACTGTTTGGGTTTATTACTTTAGTAATGGAAGTGATATTACAGGGTAGGGAGAACGATGAAAATCATCCTCCTCTTCTGGACCAATCCAGTTCAAGGTCACTCTTTTTTCTTCTTTTTTTTGTTTCTTGTTTTTCTGTCGTTGCTGCTGCTGCTCTTGTTTCAAGGATGGCTAAGTTTGATTAGTGGGGAATAAAAATAGTACATTGAGAGAAAGTAGAAAATGTTTTAGATCTCAATTGGAAATTGTCATCTTTTGGGATGGGGAAAAGATCTAGCTAGTCACAAGGTGTGCCCAGTCTTATGTCATCTTGCACCTAATCTCATTGATGTTACACTAAGTTTACCCATCTTTTCTTGAAAAATCAATTATGATATGTGTCTAAGTTTGTCCATCATGTATGCATACTCGGTACATGGCCATTATGGGTGCGACTCAATGAAATCCTGACACTCCAGAGGAAAAAGTCTAGTATTATAAGACATACACTTTCCATTATGCAGCACTTTTTTTCCCGTGTTCTATTCTATTCTTTCTTCCTTCTATAAACTTCCTAGTTCACATTTTGGTATTTTTTATATAATTTGTAATGTGTTTTTTCCCATTAATTTCACGATAATCTTTCATTGTTATGCCCTTATTGCTCCCATAATGACTGTGATTATGTGTGTAAACTGACTTATTTATTATTCATCAGGGATTTCTTTCTTTATTTTTGTTTTTGAGTATTTGTATTTGTAATATAAATTTAGTTTGTATTACAATATTTAAAATAGTGACCTGCTTTACTGTAGCCTGCTATAGCAGTTTTAGAATTGGCCTGTCAATCAATACTGCTATCTAATATTGATAACTTAGCCTATTCTGTCTGCAATTTCCTGCAGATATGGTTGCAACTTTATGTATTTGTGATCTTTTATCAAGTGATGGAGATTAGGTAGTTTTGTTATATACTTGTATTGAATCTCTTAAAGTGCTATGCTGGAAATAATGACAAAGAGTGTGCATCCCATTCATTCCATTCTCTGTCTGAACTTCTCTCAGTTAAGATTTATTGTTGAATTTGGCTGCAGGTGTGGTGAAAAGAAATCAAAACGAAAGAGAAGTGGAACAAATAATTCTGGTCTTGATGTATGCTAATTCTCTAAAAACATTTGTTTCCCTATAACTATTTGATACTTATATTATATTGCTCTTGTCAGTTTAATGTCTGAGATAAGATAAATGTTTATTACATGTATTAGAAGTTGAGAAATAGTCATTCGAACTTGTGAATTTAAGTTTTTAACAGTTTATTTTGGTTTATGAAGAAAACTATATCATTCAGTTTCAATTGTTATTCTTTTGCCCCTACCAAAATGTCAAAAAACTTAAATTGCTCCTAAATAATTGAGATAAATAAAATGTGGTATTGTCCAACATTCTTTTCATAATGCCTGCTACACCAGAAATACATGGTGAAAACTAAGAAAATTATAGAGATTCCCCTTCACAAACCACCAAAACTCCAGAAATGATATATAGTCTCTGATACCATGTCAAAGATAAAGTGATATCATGACAAAACTGAAGAAAGGTTTTGGGTATGCTTCTCTGGTCTTTTTGTCATTAAATTAACAAATCCAGTTCTTTATTATTATTATTATTATTATTATTATTATTATTATTATATGTCAGTAAATCCAGTTCTTTATAAATAAATACAAGAGCGATCACAAGATATTTTGTCCTAAAGTTTAGCCTAGAGAATATTCTGTTAGTTACAGTCTATTCATGGTAAGAATGTAGGGGAACATTAGTGCTATAATATGCTATATACAAGTAATAAACACGTGACAATACTTATTACAACTTGGCCTAGTTGATGGTGTCACATGTCTGCTGAAAACAAAGTGTCCTAATTTAGGATAACTGGATAAGCATAAGTGTGTTCATGATTCATACACCATAACCATAACCATTTTCAATTTATATTTATGATGTCATAATTTTGATTATGTTTGCTGTTAGAATAGTTTAGTTAGATTATGCAAATTGTTTGAAACTATTTCATACACTAGGAGAGGAATGTGTCCCAGATCTCTGGGCTAGTTAGCCAAAAATTCCAAAATCATGTTTAGCGTCAAGTCTATTATACAGTCTTAACAAATCATGTATCTCTTCTTATGTATGATCAATTTTCAGAATGACTGTATTGAAAAAGTGGAGCAAGTGGTGAGAATTAAACAGAAGCAGGAAGAAGACAAAGCAGCAGTCAAACTTCATTCATTCAAGTTGGTATTGCTAATAGTTTGGTGATTATTCTATTTTGTATATAAGATCTGATTTTATGTATCCTGTCTTTGTTTAGTCCTGATTTCAAGATCAATGAAGCTGCACATAAATCAACTAAAACAGAAAGGATGAGGACCCTTAGGTCTACGAGTTCTTCTAGAAAGGTTACTTGAAATTCTTATATGATTATTGTTGCTAATGAGATTGTTTGTTCAATTTGAAACATTTTACTGATGAATCCAACTTTCAGATGAGTTAAAGCAGTTAGTTAAAGACGTATAAAGCATAAGAGTTCGTGAGAAATTATATTCAATTAAAACATGAAAGTCAATGAGAAATTATATCAGGAGTTACTATGGGTTCCTTCTATTGGGTGTTACACAAGTTGGTTTTGCCATGTCTGAATGGCTGCAAGTGCCAAGTTGATATTTATAAACATGTCCAAACAAGAATGAGTTTTATGCATTTCCCACATATTTTCTTATTTAAATTCCCCATTATATTTTAGATTAATGTTTGGCAGGTCAACACAGTCAAGGAACACATACCTGTGCAGTATCCTGAAGTTATTTTGTCTGTGGAGGTTTACCATAATGTTAGAAAGGGTACCAAGGTATTTCTCAAATTTATTGTATAAATTATGATACTTTATTGTATAAATTATGAGGTCATTGGACCTATAAATACATGACTCTCCTGATTAATTTAGGAAACATGGACAACTAATTCTAAGGAGACAAATTAAATCCCTGTGATTATGGGATTGTTTCTGAATTCATAAACCTAGAATTAATAGTTAGTACCGCTGTTATAAAGAATAAAATTACAGCAAGGATAAGATATAAAACTTCCTAAAATACACAATGAGCACCACAGTTCTGACAGTATTGAATACCGATGCTGATATCAATGAAAATGAAATTTTATATGTGATTTGCTGAAGGAATCATGAATGGCCATTATGAAATAGCTGTCTAACTAGTAGGATATCTGTTCTTTAATTTTTGAGTAGATCCAGGAGTTATTAGTTCTTGGAGGACAGATGTTAACTGCACTAAGGGACAAGATCTTTTGCTCAACAGACCAGGTGATGCACAAAGCTGGGCAGCATGATCCTTCTGGTTATTTTCTCATCGAAGTATGCATGACCACTTATTCTTATTTTCTTATGATGCTAGTATGTTAATTATTTCTTCTTTGAATCTGACAAGAAGCTATTTCTTTGTAGGATGTATTCTGCCCTGATATGAGGGATCCATCTGCTATTGATCTTGCAAGACCTATACTGGATTGGCTCCGAAACTCTAAGGAGGAGGCACAAAAAAAATGGGAATATATTATAACTGGGGAGCTGCAGAAGAAACAAAAGGCAATCATGGGTGAACAATCTGCATCACAGTTGCCTCACTTTAGATCCATTGAGATGCAGAAGTTACGTTTTTGTGACTTAAGCTTTCGACTTGGTGCCGGATATCTCTATTGTCATCAGGTACATTCTTTTTTCTGTCTTATATTAATAGGTATGGAAATGGGGATTTTTTAAAATGTCAAATAGCATGTTTCACCTTTGTCTCTTGATGCTAGATGTAGTCTGTTGATTTTATTGAGTAAAAAACATGTTTTTTAAATAAGTAGCCAAACAGACCATGCAAAAGATGGATTAAGGTGACACAAGGAAGACCATATATGCAAGTCCTTTTCTGGGGTTTAGGGTGGAAAAAGAATTTCTAAAACCACTACCTATTTTCTGAACTTATAAGTGGCTGCTATTGCTTTCAATATTGGTTAAATGACAAAGGGGCAGGTCGCCGTAAGTTTTACCTTTTAAAGGGAAACGTATTATATTCGTATGGGAGCTAATTGATTCAATTAAACATGGCCATAAATGCTGATATATAAATCAAAAGTGGAGATGGTTTATTAAGCTTTGTCAGGGAGGAAACGTGACCTTTTGTTGAGTCCCAATTAAGATACTTGAATAAATAAGTTGGAGAAAATACAGTGTATTCAACTTACACTGTTTTACCTTTTATTGATGTGTATATATATATGGTTACAAAAAGAGGCAAGGCACTTTACCTTAAACCCTAACAATTGAAAGAAAAAGATTGAATATATTTACAAATGTGATTACAATCTAAATTTATAGACTATTTACAACCTAATTAAGAAAAGAAATAATAGATAATTAAAGTTATACAAATCAAATCATCAAAAGATATCAAATCCGTCATAATAAATAGAAAACGGAATCTACACTAATTGTGGAATAATTATCTCCTAATTACGCAACACTCCCCTTAAGCTGGTGAATGTATATCTATCATTCCCAGCTTGCAAGTAAGATCTTTGAATTGTTTTGTGAGAAGTCTCTTAGTGAACTTATCTGCCAATTGGTTGTACTCGGTGGCTATAAGACCATTATCCAACTTCTCCTTAATGAAATGTCGGTCTATCTCTCCGTGCTTTGTTCAGTCATGTTGAACTGGATTGTGTGTAATACTGATGGCGAACTTATTATCACACATCAGTTTCATAGGAGCTTCATATTTTACTTTGAGGTCAATAGTTCACAAACCCCTCGAGCCATGACTCTAAATTCTTTTTTTGCACTTGATCTTGCAACTACATTTTGTTTCTTGCTCCTCCATTGATATGATTCCAAATAGAACTAACAATAGAATTGGGAATTTAGGGTTAGAGAATGAAATCAATTAAAAACAGTAACAATGAAACCTTGGAAAGAGGGAGGCGCCACAAACAAGGTTTAATAAGCCTAAGGATGATCGCCACAAGAATTGGTGAATTCTTGATTAGATCGCTAGATGCATGGAAGAACCCTAGCAGAGATATGTTCTCTCTATTAAATTGCCAAAACATTCATCCTCATTATGAATTCCAAAAGTGTATAAATACAAATTTAGTTATAGGTCTTGTCTCGTTTGTATGTAAATAAAATAAAAATACAATCCTTATATTTAAAGAAAGAATCATTTGTCTCAGTGGTTAAGTTGATACTTTCTAACTAGTTTTGGGTTCAAATTCTAACTCCAAGCAAAATAATAATATTATTTTATTCTAATACTCCAAGTATGTTGTGCATGTAATCATCTTAGTCTTTTTAAACTGTGGGCCATTCAACAATATTGTTTCCCAAAATATTTGTCCAAATTATTCTTCTTTAGTAATGATGTTGTGTAGGGTCTTTGTCATCCTCCATAAGAGTGAAATCCTACAAACAAGGATAAGGTGACAACTCAAGGACTTCGACTTCTTGAATACTCTCCCTCTGAAGTTTGAGAACTAGGAAAGAAGGATCAGTTTCATGAAAGGTGACATCCTTGAAAACATTAACTTTACAACTTTGAGGGTGATAACATTTGTACCCTTTTTGTTGGAGGCATAACCGATGGACACTTCAGAATACCCCCAAGTAACTCGAGTACAATCATCAATAAATGAAACAAACCATTTTGCACCTGAGATATTAGGAATAGGCAAGGTTGTCAAACTCGAGAGTCTACGTAGACTTGTGAGAGTCCAGTAGACTCGACTCGTAAACTTGTAAGAGTTTACTTTTACATGAAAAAAAATATTTACATCAAATTTTCCTAAACTAAAAAAAAAGCACTGCAAACAAAAAAAAAAAAATTGCATCTCATCTAAATAAAAAAATCCAATTTAGTGCAGCCCAGTAAAAAAACCCAATTTAGTGCAACCCAACAAAAGAAAAAACCCTAATTCCCTAAATCACACCATAGAGGAATGCAACCCTAATTCCAGCACCACCTATAATCTTATATGATGAAGGCACCACCGTTGACCTACCACCCGTGACCACCACAACTGCACGAACCGCCACCACCGCGCGACCTCCTCTACACAATTGCCACCACTACCGCACTTGTTCAAAGAAGACCGCACGACCTCCGCACTTCAGAGAAGATGTAACTCCACCAAAACGAACGTCTAACAAAACGAAACGCGAACACACCATTTTGGGTTAAAACAAAAATCCAATTGAACTCGCCAACTCGGAGCAGACTCGCAAGTTTGAACGATTTCACCGAATTCATTCTGAGTCTACCGAGTTTACTAAAAAATCAAGTCTACTATCGAGTTAACTCGGTAAGGGTATGTGGACACGTAAACTCGGACTAGTCAACGAGTTGACTCGTGAGTTTGACAACCTTGGGAATAGGTGAAGGTCCCATACATCTGAATGAATAAGATCAAAAGGTTTAGAATTTCTATTATTCTTGGGAAGAAAGATTGTTCGATGGTGTTTAGCAAACTGACAAACATCACAACGAAAAGACTCAACAGACACTTTTGTAAATAAAATAGGAAATAAAGACTTTAGGGTACTAAATGGAGGATGACCAAGATTTAGCATGTGAGACAGATTAGGGGGTGGCACTGTAGCGTAGACGAATTTGAGGGTGCCACCCCCGTTTGGTTCTGTGAGAGGGTGAGGGTGAGATTGAGTGGAAACATGGGTGGTTTTCGGTTGCTCTCAAATATGAAGAGAAAGGAGAGTGGTTAGAGAGGAAAGTCGCGTAGGATGTAATGAAATACCATCGTGCCCTTATTTTCCTTCACTGATTTTGTTCTCACGCGTCTCATGCTTCTTCTTCCTTTGTTGTGGCTTCTCTTCTCTCTGTCTCTTCTCTCAGCACTCTTCCTTCAAATTTAGGTTTTCATATTGACTTGGGCTTTTTTTTCACTATGGGCTTCAACTTTTCAAAAAAAAAATTACATTACTTTGTTTCTTCCAGTACCCCTTTATATTCTTATATCACCCTTATAATTTAAAAATAAATAAGATTTATATTATATATTTAACTACTTCTAAATGTCCATTTACTTTTTAAAATATATTAATTTTGTCAATAATAGTTTTATATATATATATATATATAACATAATTTAAATTAATAAAATGAAAACAATATAATTATATTTACATTTAAAATTATATTTAATTATTTTTTTGAATTTTACATTTTTTTTTTTTATTTAT
>Ga0123341_1004618_pt1 | contig 12114 bp, 8 predicted proteins | sample Turbeapinknodule_FD_89959 | JGI IMG/M metagenome (GOLD analysis project Ga0123341, IMG submission 89959) | Root nodule microbial communities of legume samples collected from Mexico - Turtle bean Mexico pink nodule | ecosystem: Host-associated > Plants > Roots > Nodule | place: Mexico: Nepantla... | reverse complement strand
TAGTTAATTAAATATTAATTTAAAAATTATTTATCAATAATAAAAACTAATTTAAAAATTAATATTTTTTTAAAATTAGTATCTAATTTAATAAATATAGTAACTAATTATTTGTTCTCTTTAAGACTAGATTGAGAGAAAAACACCATAGAGTGAATTGCAATTTAATTGGGAGAATGGAATGTGTTAATTGAAAATGAATTCTACACTTTGAAATTGGGAAGAATCTTCTCAAACTCTCTTATGTATTGAGATGATATCTTATATATTAATATTTCGTTCTTGATTGATATATGATAAAAGCCTGCTGATGAAAAAAAAAAATATATGATAAAAGCCTTGGCAGTGGTGAAAAGGAAAAGAGAAAGTTATATGTAAGAAAATGGAATGGTTGGGGAAAAGGGAAAAGTGGTTGTAAGCATAAGATGAGTAGTTGGTGGTGTCTAAGATCAAGAACGTGCCCACAAAAACCTTCACTTTCCTCCACTATCACTCCATTTATACACAAGTAAGACACCTCTTTTAAATATTTTTTTTTATTTAGAGTTAGGCTATTTAGCTGAGCTTCTCTCAAGCTGAAAAAACCCATGAATGGCAATTATTTCCTCCACGATATCACTACACCCAATTTCAAGTTTCTCAAAAGACGAAAATACTCCTAAATAAAATGGGTATATATAAAAATACATTTCAGATATTCATTCTTTTTCAGGTATTATGAATTTTTATGAATTTTCAGATAATGTTCTTTTCTGAATCTATTTTTCCAGAATGTATTATTTCCTGTTCTGGATTTTATTTTTAGAATAAAGGTATTTTCAGAAATTTAAAACTATGTAGAGTGCAGTTTCAAAAAAATTGAATGTAGGAAGCATTTATCTAAATGAATTCTCTTTGGGATGAACTCTTTTTGGACATTTTTTTTTGTTTGTAATGGATTGGTAAAAAAATTCTTGTTACTCTTATTTATATTATTTTTTTTATTATTGATAAACAAATTTATTTTTTGGATTATTCCACTAAAAGAGAGTTTGTGGTTATTATAGTTTTACTCAACTTTTACAAAATTGCATCTTGGAAAGATAAGATACCTATATAATAAGAAAATTCAACATTATTTTAGCAAGACTAAATTAAACTTACCCTCCTTGTCAAATTTCTCTCCACAATTCATTTTTCTACCCTTACACTAAGATATGATGTTTTAATAAGTTATTTTCCATATTCAACCAATTAACAATTTTTTAATATATTAATATAATAATAACATCTAAGTCAATTATATTTTGCAAGTAATTAAGTAGTTCTTAACTAGTATTCATTGCCAATATATTAATACTCAACATTATATTAACCTTTTTATTTATATGAACGTATATCAATACTGAACATTATATTAACCCCTTTATTTATATGATTATGTGTTTTCCCACAGCGAGGTTTTTTAACAGATAAAAAGATAGAAATTTGTGTTTGTATACAATCTCAAAAAACCATATGTATAAAACGCAAGTAGTTAAGCATGTTTTCACGTGTTACAATTGAAATCAGAATTATAAATGGGTTGAAACTATAAGATTCGGATACTCCTCATAAACTCCTCCTGAATGACTGTGTCCGTGTCGAATACACATATTGGATATCAACACTTATATGATACGCATGTCCGTGTTTCTGTCAATGTCTGTGCTATATAGTGTAAAAAAAAAAAGTATGTGAGAAGATTAACTAAAGAATGCATGCAAATGTACCACTTCTACAATTATGTTGCCTGCCAAACTTGACCAAAGATTTGGTGGAAATAAGCACCAGCTTACCAGAAAAGGAGTGGCCTCATGAGATAAGCTCTTAATCATGAGACACGGTAATGGTATCATGGCCTACTCATCACTTCCATTCAATAATGTGTGATTAGAAAGCACTGAAGCATTGATGTCATATCCACCAAACTTTCACTGTAAATATGCTATATAATTGGTACATACCACGTTTCATTATTTCAAATCCATTATGAACCTTAGTGCCTAGCCCTGAGAAAATATCACAGAGAAACACTATCCTCCTTTGAAAAATGTCAGGCATTCTCATAAAGATTGCTGCTCCAGAAAATTTTGATGTTAAGCTGAGTAAGAAAAGTGTTGTGAAAGCACTCAATCCTCCAGCAGAGCCATTTAAAATCACTCTCTCAAATCTTGACCTGCTTTCAGGTCGTTTTCCTGTTACATACTTGTATTTCTACCGCAAACCACAATCAGATAACTTCAAGGCTTTTGTTGATGCTCTTAAAAGCTCTCTAGCACAAATACTTGATCACTATTATCCCTTTGCTGGCCAAATTGTTCAAAATCCCAAAACTAGTGAGCCTGAGATCATATGTGACAACAATGGTGCTCTAGTCATTGAAGCACACACAAACATCCCAATAAAGGATATAGACTTTTATAATCTCAATGAAACTCTTCAGGATAAGGTAGTCTCAGTTGAACCAGATTTCCCCACGCAAATTCAGGTGACTGAATATTCATGTGGAGGTATGTCTATAGCCTTTACTTTTGATCATGCATTAGGTGATGCCAGTTCCTTTGGTAAGTTCATTGCTTCATGGTGTGAAATAGCTCAAAAGAAACCACTCTCATGCATACCAGACCATACTAGACACCTGCGTGCACGTTCTTCTCCCAAATATCAACCATTCTTGGATCAAAATTTTATTAGGTGCACCATGGAAGAGATACAGAACATGCCAATGAACCAGATCTCACTGAAACGCCTTTATCATATCAAAGCATCAAGCATCAACATGCTGCAGAAACTTGCTTCTGCTGATGGAGTCAAGAAAACAAAGATCGAGGCTTTCTCTGCGTATGTATGGAAGATAATAATTGGTACTATTGATCAAAGGCATGAAAAGTGCAAGATGGGTTGGTTGGTGGATGGAAGAGAAAGGATGGGAAGAGGTGAGAATCTGATGTCAAATTACATTGGTAATGTGCTATCTGTGGGATTTGGGGGGGCAAGCATTCAAGAATTGAAGGAAGGGTCTATATCAGATATTGCTAACACAGTGCATGAGGCAATTTCAAAGGTAAACAATGAGGCTCATTTCTTGGACTTGATTGATTGGGTTGAGTGTCATAGGCCTGGTTTGATGCTAGCAAAGGCAGTGTTGGGTGGAGAAGTACCAACCCTAGTGGTGTCCTCAGGACAAAGGTTTCCTGTCACTGAGGTTGACTTTGGATTTGGGAGTCCCTTGCTAGGGACAGTTTACACTACCATTCCAAGGGTAGGAGTTGGTTACATGAACCAAAGGTTAAGTGCCAAGGGTGATGGTTCATGGACTGTGTCTGCCATCTTGTGGCCAGAACTGGAAGATGCACTGAAGAATGACCCAATTTTTCATCCCATGTCAGCTTCTCATCTTGAACTTTAGTGCAGTACATTGCTTTCATCTTTTTTATGGTTCAGTATCAGAGTTTGTCTCTTTAGGAAGTATTCCAATAAATAATGCTTACATTGATCTTTAGTTGTCAATAATGGTTGTGTACCTGCTAAGCATACCAACACTTCAACCGATAATACTTTAAAAACAAGGCGGTTTTCTGAATACCAAGCTTGACTTACATTTACATACCAATAGATTAGTTGGGGACAGCAGGAAAAACACTTCTGCAAACAAGCATATGAAGAAGATCAATCAAGTGGGCACAATTACCGTTACACAATTGTGTGACAAATCTAAATCCACCTCTTTATGAAAAAATAATTGAAATCAAAGTAAAGTTGGTGAGCAGCAAATGCCCATCAGAAGTATAATGTTCCATTTCCATGGACTCCGGGGGAAAGTAGTATATTTGTACCACCATGATCTGTAGTTAAAATGCTACAGCAAAAGAGAAAGACAAATAAGCAGCAGACATTGAAAAAGTGAGGGAAGGGTAGAAATTGGAATTGATTTCTCCAGTTTTCATGTACTTCTACATTATTGGGCACAATGACTTTGTCGACAAAGGGTATGTTTTGATAAGCTTTTGATTAAACACTTGTAAAAACGAAACAAAAAAATGAGATAAGCTTTATAAGCTAAAATTAATTTATATACTAATTACAAATAAGAATTCTAAAATTTATATGATAAAACTTGTACAAATTAATCAATGAATACACTAAATTTAATTTCCGGAGAAACTCGTCTTATTATCTATTGAAATAGTTTATAGAGAAGTTTATCCAAATAAACATAGCATCACTTTATTAAAGTGTTTGTTTTTAATATTACTCAGTTTTTTTTACCGAATTCGTTTACTGCTTCTACAAACTACGGAATTTGTTCTTTGACTGTCATTTTTTTTCCTTTGTTGATCTGAATTTTTCCCTATGAAAAAACTTGTGTTGTGACTGTGTGTGCTGCGTTCAGTATGACTCTTGCATTATGCTTGATTTACAACTTTGCAAATATGGAAAATAGTACAAAATAGCTCAACATATCATTCGTTAGACATGCAATATCTAGTAAGAACTACCAGCTTCGGAAAAATCCTATCGAGAGCAAAAGATAGCAACACGTAGCCATTTACATAATCAACCATGACCATACTCCATTACAGCAGCTTCCCTCACCAATAACTTAACTTCTCCAGCAACAATATGAATGCACTAAGCAGAACATCATTTTCCCAACCAGTAGATTCCAGCATGTCACCCGAAGAAAGTGAGAACTTCCCCTCTATAGTGGTTGCTCAACAGGAAAGAAAAGATCCTGCTTGTAATCCTTCACTTGTTATCTCCCTAGCTTATATATGCAGTTACATATATAAAATGGCATTGCCAGTTTTACATGGTCAGAGAGATATGACATCTTAGAAGTGTTTCTCCAGCTTCAATACTCGACTCATCTATCAATTTCTTTGGAATTTCCTTTTTAGCTTCTGTGACTTGGAAGGTCGTGTAGGCACCTTAGAAGCTGCTTTATATTTTTCAGTACTGGTCATCTTGACGTTTCCCTTCCCACCACCACCAGTGAAACTTTTGTTCCCACCTTTCTTGCCTTTTCTATTTTCTTCTGGTCTTCCTACATTAGGACTTTTATCTTTGGAATGCCTACTTCTCTTGGGTAAACTTAATCCATCATTACTGGCAGATTTAAATGGTTCCTTTTGGCCAGGCTTGACTGTCTCAAATTTGTTGTCTCTCTTTCTCTTCTTGTTCTTTACTGAATTTTTCTCTGGGGTAGCTGATCTTACAGGCTTCCTCCACTCTGGCCTAAAAAGGGGAGCAAAGATAGGATTCTGAATCAGCTTCGAAGAAACAAAAACTCAACTAATTTTATTCACAAGCAACTAAACATACTTTTTAGTAGAAGAATCTTCAGGAATATTTTCTGAATCGTTAGTGACTGCTTCACTTGATTTGCCATGCCGGTTCTGCAAGTCAATAGTCACCATAATAGAAAATTTTATCAAACCTGTAAAATCAGTCAGGAGTACACCCTCTACAGATATTACAAATTTTAAATGAGCAAGAAAGTAGTGAAAAATCCAAAGCAAGAAAAAGGAGAAACGAATTTCCCACCAACTCACAAATGATTAATTATAGTTTTCTTGTGAATATTCTTTTAGCCACGGAGTTTATCTAAATGATGTTACCTTTAAAAATTCTGATGGAAGCACAATACAAATATTAATAAAAAAATCTAAAGCGTAAAATGTCACACAGATGACATAGAGAAAACAAAAGAAAATAAAACTGACGGCAATATGGAACCTTAAACGTCCTTTTATAGCTTACATAATGAGCAGAAATTTAATTTCTTATTTCTATTTTTCATACATATTTTAATTTAACAATTTCTCCAACGATTTAATTTTTAAAAAATAATTTTTACAATTAATCAACAAATTTAACAAAAATCACTCTAATAAGAGTTGATGTATCCCAGAAAACAGTAGGGAAAAATAAGAACCAAAAGGAGAGAAGGTATAACCTTCGCTAAAGAAGAACTGAAATTTGTTTGCATTTTTATCCTCTAAAGCACAAGCCTAAAAATTCAAAAGCTCAATCTTGATATGAATTTTTAAGCTACTATGTTGCTGACCTTCATGGATTTGCATACAATACTGTATGTAAGATATAGCTGGGCTGAGATCAAACTTAAACTACAGAAGTACCATTACAATCATAGTCTTTTAATCAATACTAAAAACAGTACCTCTAGAACAGTCTTGAGAAAAAACTTGTATTTCTCCGGGATAACCAGTTTGACAGCAGCAGAACCACACTTCCGTAATAATATTTCAAATATAACAATGACCTGCAGAAAACAAAAACACATTATTCCTAAGGATCTGTAAAGTATACAGATCAATGTGCTCATATTGTGCAGGTACATGTGCATGTAATTTAGCACACACCAGCACGTTGAGAACCAGGAGCTAAACATTAGATATTGTACATGCCTTTGATCTAAAATGATTTCTTGAAACAGACGACCAGGGGAGGATTTCAGTAATAACATCTGAGAGAATATTCTGCAGCTCCCTTGCTTGTAAGCTAGATACCATTACTTTAACAAATCCCAAGACAGCCTATTACAGAACTAAGATTAAATAACAATAACAGAAAGATGTTCAAACTCAAAATATGATCTTAAAAAAGTAGAACACTCACTTTTGTGATTTCCATATCTTTGGTTTGCAGCAGAGATAAAAGAGAGGGGACAAGACCTGAAACAGAGATTAAAATATTTGTATCCTGGTATACCAATACAGACAGCGCAGACACCGCTCCACTTTTTATATGAGGAGATGATCCAGAAAGATATCCCATTATCTGTGTATTGAGAGTATATAAGTGTACAAGTCAATGACACAATTCCACTCCACACACTGGAAACAGCATTGGTTGCATGATTTTTGGCTTATAGAAAAAACATTAAAAAAAATGCATGATAAATGTGGGAAGTTCAATACTTAATAGACTGATATCCCACAAGCATATTTAGGAGCAGCCTAGTTAGTAGCTCAAATCTTCTCAAAATAGTGATCCTCTGATTAAAACAAAATTGAAATCATGCATGGACTTACCATGCTAACTAGTTTGTGATACGGTTCAATAGAATCAACATATAATGAGTCCCTCAAGGTAGAACTTATATTTAAGAGCAAATCATATGCTTCTTTCCTGGTTTCATCCTTGCCCTAAAAAAACCATTGAACATAAATCAGTACAGTCATTATCTCTCCTTAGTGATTCAATCCAAGGATGACAAATCTAAGCCAAAGATCTTCAAGAAAATGTATGGCAAGTACTTGATATACTTACATCCTTTAATGTGACAATAATTTCATTGAGAATAAGAAAAACCTTTGAGTTCTCCTCTTCTTCTAAACTAACCTGCAGAGAATGCACACACACATACTTACATATTTAGAAGAAAAAAAAAACACTGAATAATGCACAATTTTACAACTGGATATAAATTATATGCACCCGTTCAATCCTCCTTCAAATACCAAAGAGCAAGAAATACAAAGATTATCAAAATAACTAGGCTAAGTAGCAAAACCCGGTAAGAAAACATGCTTAATATACTAGAACTTCGACAGGCTCTTTGCAGAATATTAAAAAGAAAAAACCATGCATATATCTAACAAAAGTGCCATCCATGTACATGTGCTAAACCAGCCTCACTGTTATTTCAACAATCAAAGGAAAAGAAATGGCTACAGAAATTTCTTTAGAAACATAATCATATAAACTTCAATAGTAAGAATGTGTAACAAATTAAATTCTGAAAACCTATAGCATACAGGTACTGTGGAAACAAGCACAGCAACTTCAATGCTGCAAGTTGGTTGCAAATTAATTTTATTTAAAACGTTTATGGCACTCAATACAAAATTTAATTGGCATTTAAAATTACTTTAATAAAAAAATAAAAAATCTAGATGTACATTAGTACAATAATCAAGACATCAAGTTAAATCTTGAATGTGAAGCTATGACTGAACTAGAACCAAAATAGAAAAAGAAATTACAGGCTAGCTATCCAGTTTTGGTGGGTTTAAATACAGCATCAATTGAAAATGACACATAGACTTAACAATATAAGGAGTTGGATGCTAAAAAAGATTTCTGCAACATAGTTGCCAAAAAATTTAGAGAAAGATGTCACACATTGTAAATAAGAATGGAACATTAGAATTCTAACCTTCATTGCATGGACCATCAGCAGGCGAAAACAAGAATATCGACTTCTAAGAGATGCAATTGCAGTTGGAGGTTTTAAGCCATGTAATAAATCAATTAGCTCAATGTATCGAGCTGAAGAGAAGAAGCATGGGTTCTCCTGCATCATTCAGCAACAAAACTGAGATAGACAGATAGAGTTGAAAGAGAGGAAAACAATGCAAGATATCATGAACCTAGAACCGTAAAAACAGGTTGAAATCTGCCCCACCATGGGTTTTGGTCGTGATGGGTTGAACGCCCACTATTAAGAATGAAGAAAATAAATATAGGATTGATATCCCTTGTGTAAAATACACACATAAGAATGTTTATTTATAAATGAAAATAAACATAATTAATAACAGAATAAAATAAACTATGGGCTAAGCCCATTATATTCAATACTCCCCTCAAGCTGGTGTATATAAATCATATGTACCAAGCTTGTTACAAATATAATCAATTCTAGGTGCCCATAAAGATTTAGTGAAAAAATCTGCTAATTGATCATTTGAATTAACAAACTCACTCTTGATGTCTCTAGACACAATATTTTCTGAAATGAAATGATAATCAATCTCAATATCTTTGGTCCTTTCATGAAAGACGAAATTTGAGTTAATATGAAGAACAACCTGATTATCACAAATGAGTGTCATTTGATTGACTTCTCCAAATTGCAATTATTTGAGTAATTGTTTAAGCTAAATAAGCTCACAAGTAGTTGAAGTCATAGCTCTATATCGTGCTTCAACACTAGATCTTGTCACAACAAGTAGTGAGTCATACCAAACTATTGAACAACTTTGCTAAATTTTTCAAACCAAGCCCTGAGAGACTGCTTCAGGCAATAAGGATTTGCGAAGACGACATACCAATCTAGAAGACTCCCCCAGAGCAACAAAGCCGGGAGGTTACTCCATATAAATTTCTTCCTGCAAATCCTCATTAAGGAATTTTTGACATTCAGTTTGATATAGAGGCCATTGTTGAAGAGCAGCCATGGCTATGAATAAACGAACTAAAGTCACCAAAAAATTTGGTATAACCCTTAGCCACAATGCGAGCTTTGAGACGATCAATAGTACCATCAAGACCAACATTGATAGCAAAAATCCACTTGCAATCATCAACAGATTTCCTAGAACGTAAAGGAACAAGGTCCCAAGTTCCATTCTTCTTAAGCGCACTCATTTCATCAAGCATGGTTTGACGCCAACGAGGATGAACTAAGGCATCACCTATAGACTTTGGAGTGGACACAGAAGAAATAGACAAAAGGCAGGAATAAAAAGGTTGAGATAGTCGATGGTAGCTTAAAGCATTATAATGTGGACAAGGAAGGGACAGAGGATTTGGCACTAAAAGAGAGTCATCCTGTAGACGATGGGAAGACTAACGACAGACTAACGACAATTGTAAACTAGAAGAGGTGGTGGAGAAGGAGAATCTTTAGGTACACTAGACATAACAATAGGATCAAAGACAACTAAAATATGTACTTGTTCAGATGGACACACAAGTGGAGAAGATAAAGGCTTAAAATAAAAAGAAAACTCAGTGAAGTTGACATATGCATAAATAGAATAACGATTAAGAGATGGAGAAAAACATTTATATCCTTTTTTAGATCTAGTAAACCCTAAAAAAACACATTTATGTGACCTAGCATATAATTTATCAACACTGGGACAAAAACTGTGAACAAAGCAAGTAGACCCAAAAACTTTAGGTGGTAAGGGATGAAGAGATTCATGAGGAAAAAAAATAAGGAATTTTATACTCTAAAACCGAAGATGACATACGATTAATTAAATAACATGCACTAAGGATAGCATCACCCAAAAAACGTTGAGGAACATCACCATGAAGTAACATAGTGCAAGTAGTTTCAACAAGGTGTCTATTCTTGCACTTTGCCACCCCATTTTGTTGAGGGGTATAAGCACATGATATTTGATGTAGAATGTCATGAGATTTCATAAAAGTAGTAAAAGAATGAGAAAGATACTCGTGAGCATTATCATTGCGTAAGGTTTGAATTGTTGATTTTTAATTTCGTTATAAAAAGTTTGAAATATAGAAAACAACTCAAAACAAGATTTCATTAAAAAAAAACCAAGTACACTTGAATAATCATCAATAAAAGTAACAAAATACTAAAACCCTAAATTAGACTTAGCATGACTTGGTCCCCAAATATTAGAGTGAAATAAGGCAAAAGCACGTTGTGAGACACTACTAGAAAAAGACTTGCAACTTTGTTTATCTCAGTGTTATCAATTATCGACTATGGCGGCCCCATGGCGGATGGCGGTGGTGGATTTTCTTACCACTGCCACAACAAGGCGGTGGCGATGCAGATTTTCCATGGCGGCCGCTTTTGCTATCTCGGAGTGGTAACGAATATCGGAAATATTGGGAAAAAAAGGTGGCGACATCGACGCCGCACGCTAACAGAAGTTTGGGCCAAAGGCCCATTTTAAATTTAACCTAATAAAAAACCCTAAAATTTAAATAATGAGTGTGTGTGTGGGTGGTGTGCGACTCCCTGGGAAACCCTAATTTAAATATGACAACTTATTTAACATTAGGCTTTTGGGCCTATTTTGGGACCATGTAAAACATTATATAACTATTCTCAACAGCCTCATTATTTTATTATTTTTGTATTTTTTTGAAGTTATTTATATACATATATATATATATATATTTTAGCACAATGCTTCCACCATAACTCGTTATGGTTTCCGTTATAACCCTATAAAGGATTTTTGGAGTCTCCAATATGATCCGTTATCCGATATCGATAACACTGGTTTATCTAAATGACACAACTCACAAGACAAACTAGACACTTTGGACAAACTTGGAACAAGGTATTGCATCTTAGAAAGACTAGGATGATCTAGTTGAGCATGAATGAGAGATGGAGAATCCATAATCGTGTCAACATGTCCAGATGTTCGTAGGTGATAAAGACCGAGACTCACATCCGAATCCAATCATCTGTCCCAAACTTATTTATGTAAACAAACAAAATCTTTGGTAAAAGAAATAACACAACAATTGATTTTTTTTCCTTTGTAAGCTACGAGCCCCATTTTTACTTTTGTTTTCCCTTTTTATTACTCAACTCGCAGAGCAAAGGGTTTCCTTAATGGCTTGGTGCTACCACAAGATACTTTACTTTGGTAGGTAGCCCACCGAGTTGGTTTGGTTACCACAGGTTCATCCTAATGGGTCGGATTCTAAGTGAACAGAGACTTTTTTATATACCTAAAATTTTTCTTCTTGCACCCTATCATTTTTTGAAATCCCGAAATTGCCCTTCACATTTTATTTCAAAACACAGGTTCCAAAAGGGAAGAAATCCATTCCGTTCCGCAGGAAGAAACACCCAAAATGTTTCTATTTTTTCCAGTCCATCCTGACCCAAACTAGTGAAGGGCCCATGTTTTCATCCCGTTTTGACATCTACACAACAGAATTCCTTTAATATATAGACTTAAAGAATTAAATACACCATTCTTTACGAACATAATTAAATAAGAAAACAAATCATAAAATAGAAAAAATAAAACCTAACATAGCACCTAGGGTGCACTAAAATAGTATAGATATCTGAAAAAGATATCAAATATTTCTTAGATTTTCTAATAGATAACAAGACTACAAGGGAGAAAATGAAACAGAATTATCATCAAAGCAAATCCAAACCTCCAAAATTTTGTTCAATGTGTTGTATGCTTCATGATGAACACTCTCATCACTTTCCTGTAAAACCAAAAGCATACATGATATTCCTTTACAAAATTATATAGTTAGTCAAAAGAATTAATGAAACCCATAATATCAATTAAAAGTATTCTTCAAACTTCGAAAAAT
>Ga0123341_1004617_pt1 | contig 12116 bp, 17 predicted proteins | sample Turbeapinknodule_FD_89959 | JGI IMG/M metagenome (GOLD analysis project Ga0123341, IMG submission 89959) | Root nodule microbial communities of legume samples collected from Mexico - Turtle bean Mexico pink nodule | ecosystem: Host-associated > Plants > Roots > Nodule | place: Mexico: Nepantla... | reverse complement strand
TACTATTAACACTACAATAAAATTTTTCTAAATTTACTATTAACACTACAATAAAATTTTTCTAAATTTACTATTAACACTACAATAAAATTTTTCTAAATTTAGTTATGATTTAATGATTTTTTTAGTGTAGTATAGGTAATTAGTGACAAATTTTATTTTTTTAAATTTAGTTATTATTTAATGATTTTTTTAAGTGTAGTATAAGTAATTAAAGTAATTATATATGTATATATTATTTCTCTAGATCATAAATAGTACAGTGAAAAATAAAATTGAAAAAATAACAAAAAATTTAAGTCAAAATAGTAAATTTATTAGATATCTTATTTTAAAAAATTGCTAAGTAAAATTATTAAGTGTTTAAAGTAAAAGAAATTGGTGAAGTAGATGATATATTAAGACTGAAACTTATTTCTAAAACTAAATAAAAGAAACTTACTTTGAATTGATCTGAGAATTGGTTAATTTTACTTAGGTTTGAAGTGGTAGAACAAAAGAAAAGGCAAAAGTGTTAGATTGCATGCATATATGCACATTGGCATGTGATTAATATAATAATTGATAAGCCATAATAGATCACTTTGTCCTCAAGGTACAAACCTCATCATCATATCCCACATATCTACACCTAAAAACACATGAGATAACATAATTATCACCCCACAAGGTCATATTTATCAAATAAAAAACAATAATCTCTCTCTCTGTTTCTCTCTGTCTCTTCTCTGTCTCTCTCTCATTCATCATATGTGATGATGTTGCAGCTGCAAGAGTCTAGAATATGCCCCCTCTGGCCTGCTCACAAGTTCTGCATGGCTACCCTGCTCCACAATGCGCCCATCTTGAACCACTCCGATGCAATCCACCCCTCTAATGGTCGACAAACGATGAGCCACAAGCACTGTGGTGCGACCCCTCATCAGCCTCTCCAAGGCTTCTTGTAGCACACACTCCGACTCAGCGTCTAGGGCACTTGTGGCCTCGTCCAGAAGGAGAATTGCAGGGTCCTTGAGCACTGCCCTGGCAATGGCAATCCTCTGCTTCTGCCCTCCAGAAAGCTGCACTCCTCTCTCACCAACAGGGGTCTTGTAACCCTCTGGCAAGCCACTCACAAATCCATGCACATTGGCTGCACGTGCAGCCTCTATCACCTCACCCTCGCTTGCACCATCTTTTCCATATGCAATGTTCTCGAAAATGCTTGCTGCAAAAAGTGCTGGCTCTTGCTGCACCAACCCTATCTTCAGCCTCAGAGACTTCAGGTTCAACTTCCTTATGTCCTTCCCATCCACCATCACTTTCCCTGCAATAGGGTCGTAGAATCTCTCTATCAGAGCAATCACAGAGCTCTTCCCTGATCCACTTGCCCCCACAAGAGCCTGGCTCTGCCCTGCACGGATCCTCAGGCTCAAATCCTTGAACACCATCACATCAGGCCTTGAAGGGTATGCAAAATCGACATGCCTCAGCTCGATCTCCCCGCGCAGAGTCTCCACCGGGTCAGCATCAGGATCATCCGGGTCAATCCTTGTCGACCGGTCAAGGATTGAGAACACCGACCCCACGGCCTCCCCGCCGCGGATTATCTCGGGCGCCAGGCTGACGGTTTCCGCCACCGAATTTGCCGTGATCACGAGCACCACAAACACCTTGATGACCTTTGAGAAGGTTGAAGCACCTCTGCTCACCAAATGTGCACCGTACCATAGAATGAGAGCCTCGGAGGCATAGAGGGCAAGCTGAGAGAGACCGAACAAGAAGCCGGATGTGAGGCTCCGCCGCAGACTCTGGCGCTGAGGCACTCGAAGCTCATTGCAGAACACAGATAACATCTTGGTTTGAGCATTGAATGCTGCAACTGTTCTGATGTTGCTCACTCCCTCCCCTGCTATCATACTTGTCTTTGCATGAGCCTTTGCAGTGTCTCCAGCAAACCCTTTTAGAGATAATTGCTGCAAAATTCAGAAACATCCATTGTTAGCTACCAACCACTGAATCAAACACCAGCATAAACCTAGTTATATTCCTAGGATTTTCTAGTTTCCAAGGTAAATGGTTCTACCACATTATTAATAATGTCTAAAAATTAGACAAAATAGGCTATATAAGTATACATCAGTTTACACAAATTATAATGTAAAGAAAAATTAAGCATATAGAACTTTAGAAACACAAAGGACAGTTTTTTTTTTCTGAAATCATTGAATTTAATTGAAAAAGTTGAGATATACTGAAAAAGAGGGGCACTATAATAATTATTGAAATCTAAAAAGGTTGTATCTACTTTTCTTTGTTAAACTTTCTTTGTTCATGTATAGTAGTGAGGGCAACTTGTGGGGAATTTTCACACACCTTCAACCTATGTCACTGGTTTTTGGCCTACTAAATCCATGCAAGGAATCAGGGTGAGTGTATCAAATAATAACTGTAAGTATAACGGTAAAACATTAATACTTGAAGACATGGTTGTGCCAAGATTGGTCAAAGGGATTTTGGTAATTTCAGTAACTGGACTATTCATTTATGGAAAAAATTTTCATCTGGGGTGAAAGAATTCACCAAAATCCACTGAAAAGAACCAAAAGGGACAAAGGGGTGGGACCCAGAGAGGAGAGAGAATGTCCATGTTCATCTAGCATCCATTACATGGACACCAACTACGTTGAAAGACATTGATTGTTAATAAGGTACATGTCCCTGATCAATCAGTCTATTTTCTTGCCCTGTGCCTATAGCATGCGCAGAACGTAGAACACTACCCTTAACAGTATTAAATCAGAAGTGATTGTTACTATTAGTTTGAAAATGATGCCTCAAAATGTGATGCTACTTTTTTTTCAAATACTAATTAATGTGTCACTCTTGTACCTTTATGTGTGGCAGATTTAACTGAAAATTTATGTAGAAATGCTTAACTTTGAATAAAAAAGTTAACCCATTTTTCTTATCAGTAAAAAGTTAACCCTAATGAAAAGTAAAAAACACACTTGGTAAAAAAAATTTGTCCAAGTTTACTTTTCAACATAGCATGCTTTTGCGTGGGAATCATCAACACAAGAGAAAGAAAAAAAAACCATAACTACTTTTACGCTTTTGCATAGTGTATGCACAATAAAACACTTACAACTCATGCTGGTTTGACTGTGCTCTAGTTTAATTTGTTTTTCTTTAAAAAAATTACTTTCAGAAGCTCACTTTGAAAATAAAATAAGAAAAACTACATAGTAAAACATTTCAAGCATTAAAATATATGTATTTATACTATTTTTTTCATTTTCTTCCAAATCTACCTTACCAAACAACTTAGATTGGAGCATGATAGAGAAATGTGCACCCGAAAAGCAAGATAGAATAAAGAAAGTCCATGTGAGACTATCTCCAGAATCATTCACATGCATGCCCTAATTAAACAACTGAGATGTTATCCATATACAGCTAAACCATGAAAATGCAGCAAGACCCAAATGGTCTCACGTGCATGGTCAAAAATATCCAATGGCTTAAAAACTAACATACAAGTATTTTTCACCCATTCATCCCCAGTAAGAATATAAGTGTATGCACGTGTGAAGAGAAAGATATACTGAAGAACATACACTATGAATAGTTTAAGATTATAAAAATCATAACTTTAGAACACACCCTTCTCCCAAAATAAGTGAAAAATTAAATCTTTAGACATTTGACATGCTTTGTGAAATCAAAATTTGAACTTGGTATTAAAATACTAATAAAATATAAGTGGGTGTACTTGAACAAAATACTATATATATAAAAGACTATGTGTGAAGGTCACATGTCTAGGACCTGAAAAAGACTGAAACCGATCACGGGTGGAGGAGCTAAAAATAAAAGTTCAGATTCCTAGACAAACTAAAAGGTTTGGGGTTTGTAGGAAATATATGAATAATAAAATGAGTGCAATGAAGTTTCCTCTTGCAGTACCCCAAAAATATTGTTAAAAAAATGGTCTACCACTGCAGGGATTTTCTACCAATGAAGAGCTTGTGTTTCTGTCATATGATGAAGTATTTCTTTATAAATTAAACTAATATTTCACAGACAGCTGCCAGATATAATCAAATATTGTAATATTAGTATAATAATAAAGTATAGAAATTTGAATTTAATAATGGTGGTTGAACAAGTGCAAGACCCGTCTCAGTGTGAGACATCGAAGTTGATGATCAGGTATGGAATCTGCATCCATAAAAATAATATTATTTTCTCCATGCCCATTATTAACTAGCATTTTAATACACCAATCTGTGTTATTTCACAGAAGTTAATGCACTGGACTTTGAAGGAAGCACGTGCACTGTTCAACTTTGTGAGAGTCTTTGTTGTTTTAGCTTTTGTCGTCTAATGCAATCTTAGATGTGAAGTTGATTTCATTCCACGTTTAGGATTTTAAGATATTAGAAATTATCATTAATATTTTGAATTTCATCACAGATGTCATGTAACTTTTTACCATCTTTATCTCTCTTACTGATGCATCTATTGTAAACCGGTAACTAGTTTCTAGAACATGAAAGAGAATAAATATGGTGAAAAAAAATGCAGTATGCAAATTATCTATCCCTGGCCAAACTCCAAACTCTACAATAAATTGAAAGAGTGTCATATACAAATGTGTCTTTGAGAACCGTTGCTTGAAACTCTAGCAGAGGTTAGGGCCATGAGAGGATGTCAGAGTGAGGAGAGAAAACAAAAGGGTCAGGAAAATCACCTAGCTTCATGTCATAGGGAACTGACAAGGGACCCTTTTCTGTGTAATGAATAAGCCAAACACTAAGGTGAAGGCAGAGTGGTGCAGAGTGGTGCAGTGTGCATTAGTTAGCCAGAAGAACAGTGATTGTTTGTTGTGAATTATTTATTAATATTCAGAAGTGGCACCAAGAAGAAGAAGAGAGACTATTGAAATTTGCAGAATCTCAATTATCAAACCCCATATCCCAAGCACAAAAATGGGGTGTGGCCTTGCCAGAAGACATGGGGCTAGTAGCTAGCTGGAGTCTTCAGAATCTGACTTTCCCATATCATACCATATGGTCAAAAATGTAAGACTCACTAGTCACTACTACCTCACACCAAAAGCTGATACAACCTTCTGTACACGTACCATTCAAGAATCTAACTTGAATACGTAGAGGACCCCACCCCCCCAACTCAGAAAAATGCAGTGCTGTTGTTGCACCATTAAGCTCTCTATCATCCACATGCATTATAATCTCTGTCATGGTTGAATTTGGGAACTTGGGCCCTATCTCTTCATGGAGTACTTCACTATGTTGCTTCCATTTCAAAGGGTTGGCATGGTCATTTCATAAGACTAGTTTATGTGTGCTATGCAGGAAAAAAAACATAGATGTAATTTATTTATTCAGTATTTTTGTTGGTGTTCTTCAATTTGAAGTTGAATTTCACTCTGTTAATCAGTTTATTTTAAAAATTATGGAAAAATAACCCTACTAAGTTTTAAAATTCTGGATTAAAGTTCTGTCCTTGTGTACCTTTTTCCCTCCATTAGTTGTCAATTTGAAGTACAATTTCACTTTGTTAAAAAAGTGAGCTTTTAATGGCCATTATTAATGAGATTTTATAGAGCAATATGTGAGTTATTATTTCCCAGAAGTGAATGCACTGGACTTGGAAGGAAGCACGTGCACAGTTCCACTTTGTGTGGCTCTTTGTTGTTTTAGCTTTTGTCGTTTAATGCCAGCTTGTTTGTGAAGCTAGATTCTCAGTGTAAAAGAGTAAGTGTAAGGTAAGGAATTTTGGGTAAAAATCTAGAGTAACCCCTGGCCCCACCACTATATGTTGTCTAAGGTCAAACATATGCAAATAACAAGAAGACAAATTTGTAAGTTCACTAAGCTTAACAATTTCCTATGCTCTTGGATGAAGAATAGTATAAAAATTTTGCACCAAAATTTGATCTGATTTTTTATTATATACAGTCTTGGCAGCATGTCATGCTATCATGATAATGATTATTTTTTCAATTATGTGACATGATGATATGTTTGGTAGAGAGAGAGAGAGAGAAGAGGGTGTGAGATTTTGTTTACCTGAGCAAAGTTGGCTAGCACAAGTAGAGGGAAGGTTGCCAAGATGAGCAAGGAAACCCTCCATTCCACTATGAAAGCAACTATAAAAGAAGTAAGGAGAGATGTCATGTTCTGCAGAATCACTGATATCCTCTCAGCAATTGCAGACTTGACATCAGCTGCATCAGTGGCAAGGCGAGCTGCAACAAGGCTTGAGTTGTGCTCCTCCTCATCGAACCATCCAACTTCATTCCTCAAAATAGCTAACCAAGTACAAACACCAAAATTTAAGTGCTTGTTTGCTTTGACCAATTTTTGAAAAAATTCAAATAACCCCTTGTTTTTTTACTAGATTTTTTAATAAGGACAAAAGTTACTTGCATGGTTTTAGTGCTAACCTCGTCCAATTAGAATTAGAGTTTCATCTTACTAATTGTTATAATAGAAGTTTGTATTGAAGATCAGCATACATTAACAGAATGAAACTTCAGTTTTGACAACATAGATTATAAGATGAAACTCTAATTCTGATTTGCCAAGAAAGAGTTATTTAAGTTTAATCTTTCAAAAGTGTTGAAATAGAATGCAGTTTAATCTCACTCAAACACACACCAAGACATAAAATAAACCATACCGGCAAGCATCATTCTTCTGACCCTTGTGGTGAGGTTTTCTCCCATGATACTAAAGAAGTAATGTTGTATCAAGTATGCACCAACTGCATAGAGACCGGCACCAATGTAAATGAAGACATACTCCTTAGTCTTCCTCTCCATGGAAGCATAATTTCTGAAGTAAAAGACCTCAATCATGTTGCTCATAACAATAGCAAAAGTAGGGCCAATGAATCCAGAAAGAACAGAACCAACAGCTCCCATGATTGAATAAGGCCACTCAGGAGCATTCAGCTTGAGCAACCTGAAGAAATATCCATCTGGGGCAGGATTTTTCTTGTCTGTTTCAGCATTTGATATCATCTCAATACGGCCATCGGCACCAGTGCTATACTGGTAGCTCAAGTTCCTCAGGCTTCCAGACCTGAGACTTAAGGACTTTGTTGACAATGAATGGCTCAATCGCGATGACCGAGTCCTGCGGGTTGATGGGTTGGAGAAGTCTCTATTTCCAACCATTTCTTGGAACCGAATGAGTGAAGCATATGTGCCTGTCTTGGCAATGAGTTCTTCATGTGTGCCTGTCTCAACAACTTGTCCTTGTTGTATAACTGCAATGGTATCAACATTCCTTATGGTTGATAGACGATGTGCCACAACCACAGTTGTTCTTCCAACCATGAGCCTGTCTAGTGCCTCTTGAACTATGCTTTCAGACCCTGCATCAAGAGCACTAGTTGCTTCATCTAGTAGAAGGATCTTTGGGTTCTTCAACATGGCTCTGGCAATTGCAATTCTCTGCTTTTGGCCCCCAGATAATTGAACTCCTCGCTCTCCTACCTGGTGAAAAACAGAAGACATTTTGATTAACACACCCTTGACTAGAACTAATGATCAACTTTACGTACCCAAAAAAAACTAGTACAACTTATTTATGCTTGAAAATTATTAGCATTACAAACCTGAGTGTTGTAACCATTAGGAAGCAAGGTGATAAAACTATGAGCATTTGCAGCAGAAGTAGCAGCTTCCACTTCAGCCATAGTTGCATCAGCTTTTCCATAGAGTATATTCTCAAGAATGGTAGTAGCAAAGAGTGCAGGTTCTTGATTCACCAACCCAATTTGATCACGTAACCATTTTAGTTGTAGACTCTTGATGTCCACATTATCCAGCAGAACCTGACCTGCTTGGCCATTTCAAAGATATCAACATAGCTGTTAATCCAAGAATCGAAATACACTAGGATATTTCATTTGCTCCCAGAACCTTTCTAACATAGAAATGTCATGGTAGTACAAAATATTTTCTACTTCCAAGAGAGTTAAACGTGTTTGGTTACCTTCATTTGGATCATAGAACCTTTCTATCAAGGAAACAACTGTGCTCTTTCCAGATCCACTGCCACCAACAACCGCAACAGTTTTTCCAGCAGGGAAAAAGATTGAGAAACTGCGAAAGATAAACACATCTGGTCTCGAAGGGTAGCTGAAAGTAACATCTTTAAATTCAATGTTGCCATTAACATCAGCTAGGCACTTTCCTTCTGATGAATCTTCCACTATGGTGGGTTTCTGATTGATGATCTCCATCAATTTGTATCCCGCTGCTTTGCCTTTGCTGAAAGCACCTAAGTTGGAAAAGGACTGTCCTAAACTCCTGTTGAAGTAAACCAACATGTCATGATCACATGAATGGTGTCATTACAAGTTAACACAGAATCATCAAAAATTACTCAGATTAGGCCCTCACATGCCACCAACAATGGCTGAGAAAATAGCCGTGAATGCCTTGCCTCCATCTGTTTGTCCATTCCTGATGAAAACTCCAGCATACCAGAAAACCAGTGCCCAAGACATGCATGCTATTCCATATGTGCATCCTAGGCCTAACCCTTTGGCCATTCCTGCCTTGTATCCAAGTTTTAGAGTGTTTTGTATTGCATCAGAATAAGAATTCAGTGCCTTGCTCTCCCCAACATAAGAGTAAACAGTTCTAGCTTGAGCAATGGCCTGTACAAATTGCACATAATGAAGACCAATTAGTCCCTACATTAATCTGTCACTCTTCTTTTTTTCAATGGAGCCCATTTTTGAGCCAATGATTATGGAAATCAAGGTCAAGGACAGATCTAAACAATCAAAAAAGAAGAAGCAAGTTTAGGCAAAACATAATTTCGTTTCATGTACTTATTTGTGAGCAAGGACCATAGTTGGCATTAGAGCGACACAAGACCACAATCATCATCACCATGCTTTTTGATTATTTTACTCACCAAAGAGAAAAGCTGGCTAGGAACTTTCATGAGTGCTCCACACGACAAGACATCATTTTCACACACAAAAACAGCCACTGAACTTGAAATAAGGCGCAAATTCATATGAAAGAAGAGCATGCGCTCCATGTACTCAAAAAAGTTGTAGGATCAAAATTCAAAAAGCTTTTGAATAACCCCATAAAAACATACAGGAAAAATCACAAACAAAAGGTACAAAAAAGAATAGAACAAAAAGAAAACAGAACCAACTCAGCCAAACCCAAGTTTTTTTTCCTTTGATGAACACTTGATCTTTTGTTTCTTCCATAAAAAGAACGAGTGCAACATCCATGCACATACATGACATGATCAAGTTCTTCAACCAAGAATTAACCTCACCTGCTCAGCTATTATTCCTGCATTTGCATAAGATTCACGACTCTTTGATGTGAGGCCAGTGAGTGTGTAAGCATACAATCCACCAGCAAAAGCAATCCCAGGAATCACTGCAACACTCAGAAGTGCGAGCCTCCATGCTGACACAAAACCAACCACCAGACCAGCCAGAAACGTTGATAGATAGTGTATGAAGTTCCCCACCTAAACAAATCACAAAACGTTAAACTAACAAACATAAAACTACAAAACTCACGAAAAAGCAACGACATCAACCATGTGACTAAACCCAAGCGCACGTTAAACCCTGTTTTGCTAACGTGCGCCACCTTGTTCTATCATCATGTATGGCCCCACTTCGGTGGATGTCAATCAACAGCCCCTGAAGGCCATGGTTTCTATATGTTCTTTTTTCGTACCATGAAGGAAATGCAACATCAGCTATGTGACCAAACCCGGTGCAAGTTTAATAATGTGTTGCTAACGTGCACCACTTTGTTCCATGATCGTGCATGGACCCCACTTAAATGGATATCAATCAACTACCCTAGAAGGCCACGGTTTTTTTCTATTTTCTTTCTTTAATACCATCAGCTATGGGAATTAATCCCGGCGCACGTTAAAACGTGTTTCGTTAACGTGCGCCACTCTGTTCCATGATCATGTGTCGACCCCACTTATCAATGGATATGAATCAACTACCCCGTAAGGCCATGGTTTCTACTTCTGCTTTTTTTTTCATACCATGAAGGAAAAAAACACACAAAGATGGCAAATTTTCAAAGCACCTTCTCGCTTATAGCATCTTGAACCAGTAGTGTGTCTGTGGAGACACTGAAAACAATATCCCCTGTTCTTGCATCCGTGTCAAAGAAACCAACGTCCTGTTTAAGCACTGCTTCCAGGTACTTCTTTCTCAGTGTGCTCACTTGCCTCTCCCCGGTGTACATCCAGCATGCAATTTCTGGTCGGAAAGAAAAAAAAGACATCACCCAAAATTAAGAAACAGTACTACATTATTATTCTTTTTACTTTTTTTCTGGTGTTACAAGTTTGATGCATGGTACAATGGAAGAGGTTGAATTATTGATTGAGGTAATAGAAATGTGTAGCAATGATTAAGGGTAAAAATGCTACATGATAAAGATGAGAATGGAGTGATGGGTAGTGTTAGGCAGGAAAATCTGAAAGCGGTGAGATTGACAAGTGAAGGAGAAAAGGACGAGTGTGTTTTGTTGACACGGCACGTGGGATCGATGTGAAGTGGCTGAAACAACAACAGTCACACACGAAACCTTAGAAGTAATGGTCCAATAAGTGTGATCGATCTTGTTCACAGGTTAGGACCAACAAAACAGAGAGAGAAAGAGAAGACAGAGAAAAGGTTAAAAGTTCTTAGAGGGAAAGAAAGAAAGAAAGAAAGAAGATTAGCATACCTGCATAGGATGATAAGCAAACGACAAGCCCAAGGTACACGAAATAGAGAGCATACTGCAATCATGATCATAACAAAAAGGTAAAAAAAAATTAGATCTTGGATCTGAGATGGTGTTGCTTGCTAGTAAGAAACATTGGTGTTATTGAGAATTTTGACATGAATCAACAATTTAACTGATTAACCTTCGATACTTCTTCTGTCATTTTCTTCAAGTCCATTTGGTTCTTGCCAAAGCCATTAACCATTTCACCAAAGAGCAGGAAGAAAACCGGCATTGATGAGCCATGAACAATGGCTCCTAAGCTGCCAGAGATCATGAGCATCCAATCACACTTGTCAGCAAATGAGAAGAGCTTGTAAAAGGGCAAAGTCTGCTCCTTCTTCTTCTCTGCCTCAGGCAATGCTTTAGGCTCAGCAGCATCAGCCATGAGAGCAAGTCACAGAAACACAGCTTCTGGGGCGGGGAGAACAAAAGGGTGGAAACAAAATAGGATTTTTAGACTGACTCGTGGCTCAATGCCATGAACAAGGAGATCTAGCCCTAGTGGTGTGTGCCATATGACTTTTTTCTGGACATTGAATGAAGGAGATCTGAAACAACAACCCCTTTTTCAATATACTCTTTTTTTGCAGTGTCAATATCGTTTTTGGTTTGGTAGAGATAGCAGAGAAGTTGAGAGAGAGAGAGAGAAGAGTGTGTGTGTGTGTTGTTGGACAGTGGTCAAAGGAAGTTGAAGAGAACAAGAGTTTGGGAAGAGAGAGATGTGTGAAGTGTGGTTTTATAGAGTTAGTGGTTTGGTTTAACTGTGGTTGTAAATTCACTGTTTGGTTGATAAAGCCACAAAGATAAAGGAATCGAGTGAACAGTGTTATGGGGTTCTGTGCAGTGTCTGGTTTTTACTTACAAGAACTACTTTTCTTTTTATTGCTGAAAAATCAAAACACTTTAATACACCTTAATTCATACTAATAACTCTTCTTTTGAAACTTCCAACGTGGATGGAATAAATTAGCTTCTCCAACATAAACTCTATAGTAGAATAAATATAACAGCTTTTCATCTTTATATTTCCAATTCTATTAACACTTACTATGTCAAATTCATGTCAGAACAAAATAATTAATTTTAGAAGATATTAGAAAAAACAAAATAACTTTCCATTAAGACAAAAACATCAGTCAATTTATATTTTTTAAGTACTTTTTTAATCTCATTTTATGTTAAGTTTTTTAAAAAATTCAAATTGATGATTCTTTATTCTTTCACTCCAAAAGAAGCAGGAGAATATTTCATTGTTACTTTATTCTTAAAATTTTATAGGAGTCGAATAAAAATTATTTTCATCCTTCCTATG
>Ga0123341_1004616_pt1 | contig 12122 bp, 11 predicted proteins | sample Turbeapinknodule_FD_89959 | JGI IMG/M metagenome (GOLD analysis project Ga0123341, IMG submission 89959) | Root nodule microbial communities of legume samples collected from Mexico - Turtle bean Mexico pink nodule | ecosystem: Host-associated > Plants > Roots > Nodule | place: Mexico: Nepantla... | reverse complement strand
GAGATAAAGAGGAAAAAACACACCCGAAAATTGTTAATGGAGTTCGGCCTGTTTAGCCTAATCTCCGAGCACAGCAAAAACAACTCACTTTTATTATTATGAGAGAAGATATTACAAATTGGGGATATATAAACAATGAACCCACCGATGTGGGACTTGGGATTAAGCCAAAATCAACAACAACAACCAACTGAACACGAAAATCTTCAAGTGATTATCTATAAGAAAGAAATTTTCACATTGATAAATCCACTAGTTCACATTATTGCCATTAAACCTAGAGAAATCAATCCATGCAAGCCTTATTCCACAATAATAAGAAAAAGACCCACATTGCTCACCTTGAGCACCTGGAGATCCTGATGCAACTTCCATATTTTGGCTGAGCAATTCTTGCAATGTTTCCTTCATAGACTCACTTAAAGTTCTTTATATTGGACTTGCAAGTTCTGCCAAACTAGCCACCAATGGAGCTGAGACACGATCTTCCAAATCCTTCATTGCTGCTGCATTGCAAGTTGATTCTGCCATAGAAGTGTACTTTGAAAGAATGGTACCGGCTGATATCAATTAATGTGGTTTTTCTTAGTTTTAGGAATTAGATGCAACTCGAAGAACATATATGAAATTGGGGAACTCCAAAGGAGGAAAGGCCCGAAGAATTCATTGAGTAAGAGTGTTTACAAGAATACGATCAAGATACATGAACAATGTCTATGGCTAATCAACTACTTGCCATTTATATTTAACCTCCAAAACTGAATCTAACAATTTGCCTAAGAAAAAGGAAATATCTAACTAACTCAAACTGAATCTAACTAATTCAGTTCAACAGCTAGCAACTGTTGCTAAATTACATTATTCTTCCAGAATTTTTCATATCACACTCACTTATGTACACTCCCTGCACTTCTGTGGAGGATGGTGTGACCATGGTCAATTATAAGATGGTTTTTTATTTTGTTTCAGGCGCTTCAAGAGTCAGGGATTTTCCCCCTGAGCAGTTCTGTAGACATGGCTTTGTTCTCGGGAAGACAGCTGAGGCAGGTTTTGGGAATGAAATGTACAAGGTCTTAACGGCTGCAGCACTTAGTGTAATGTTAAACCGCTCCTTGATCATTGGTCAAACCAGGCATATTAGTTCTTTCTCAAGCCTTTCTTAGTTTCTTTCTCTCCACTGAAAATATTGGTGTCCATGTTTATTGGCTCTTATATGAATGTCTGTGGTAGCTGGTAGCTTTGAAGCATAACTCGTCCCAGAATTTTTTTGACTGTGCTGTTGAGTCCCGAATGTGTGGTACTCAAGTCACGAGACTCTTATTTAATGGACTAGGCTTTTGAGTTAGACTCTTTTAGGTTATGACGGATTCCCTACCCCGACCTATTTTCAAGCACTTTTGCAGACTACTTAGATAGTTTATGGCCTCTGATATTTGCATACTAATGCCATTGTGCCATTGATATATTTGTTAAACTGCTCTGCTCTTGCAAAAGATATAGCATATTTGAATCAACTACAGATCATTGTTGTTAAAATCGGCCAGGACAGCAAACCAGTAATTTGTGTGACCATTATAAGTTGGTTGGCTGAACAAGATAACATGATAAAAATATTCCACAGCTACAACATGAAAGATTGAAGAAATGTTGAAATGAGAAAAAATAATGAGCTTTATTTAAATAAAGAAAAGAACTAGAATTTAAAACAGTATTGAAAAGTGGCTTGACTATAATTTTGATTATCAGACTGAATCCCAACTTGCTAGAGCACACTGTTACAAATATTGTAAATTGTAATAAAACAAAGTCCTGTCTTTCATTATCTGATTGATGCCCTGTTGCTACATTTCAGAGGAAAATATCCTTTTGGAGACTACATTTCTTATTCCAACTTTACTTTTACGGTGAAAGAAGTTAAACATTTGTGGAGAAAAAAAGGTTGTGAAAGCAAATATGGGAGGGAACTGGTTATGAGGATTGATGATTTTAATAAACCATTAGAAACAAATGTTCTCTGTAGCAACTGGAAGAAATGGAAGCAACCCATCATATGGTAAGGTGAAGAATAGTTTTGTTAATTTATTAGTCTCACAAGCATCATAAATGAGCATAAACTTTATGTTTTAGGTTTCAAGGCACTACTGATTCAGTGGCAGCACAGTTTTTCTTAAAGAATATATACTCTCAGATGAGGCTTGCTGCTCTTAATTTGTTTGGTGACCCACAAGATCCAGGTTTACGACCAAATGTTTTTGGGGAGCTCATGAGAGTTCTCATATCCCCTTCAGAAGATGTTGAAGCAGCTGTAAATTGGGTTATTGGTGGTGGGGAGAATCCTGACATCTCATTGCATATGCGGATGCTTATGAATAGGTATTGGATGTATGCGTCAATTTCATGGAGTGGGAATGTTCATGCTTGATTGATGAATAATAAATTTCTGATATCAATCGTAGGATAGTTTTACTTTTTACCACTTTTGGAAAGTTAAATTAATATATCTTGACAGAACGCTTTGAGGAGCCAAAGATTATTGCCAATTCAATTCAGTATCATGTTATCTGTTTTCATTCCATTCTTCTTCCTCGATTTATTTGGCTTTCATCCTCTTCTGTAAGCCCTAATTAGGTACATATTTGACTCCAGAGATGTCAAAGGATTTAGCCTCCGCAATGGTATAGGATAACAGTATATAGAACTCATATAATAAAACAAAGTAAACAAGGAAAGCCTACCCATATGTTAAAATTTATTAAAAATTACTAAATCATGAGAGATGTTCATCAAATATAATGTGAAATCCACAAAACTGTGAATAAATTATTAAGGAAGAGCCTGCAGTGTGTTGGTACTTGCTAGCAGTTCCTTTATGTTCACTGTTGATGCAAAATTTCTATGCAGTATGTAAGGAAAAAAACGATCCATGTAGCACAAAAGCATTTTCTTTATTATTGGTAGCAACGGTCAACCTTCATATTTGATATGGGTTTAAATTACTCATTCAGTTTCCGGCATCCCCTTTTCAGGTCTGGAAGAGCTGTGCAGGCAGTGTTGCGTTGCCTGAAAAAAGCAATACGAAGTCAACATCTAATGTCACAAAGACCAAAGGTGGTTTTAGTGTCAGATACACCTGCTGTTGTTAAAAGTATCATGTCTGTGTCTAACATAAGTGAATTTGCAGAGGTAATTATTCTGGTCCTGATTGCTAAACTGCATGCAAATACTCACATTAATGTGCAGATGGAACTGTATACCATTGTTGATTCTTAATAGTAATACCCAAAAAAATATTATTAATTTATTACTTGTTAACAATGACATTATTGCGTTATATTAAGAACTGGCTACATGCTATTTTCAATATTGCCAATCTTCTCTCATAAATGCTTTATTGTTTCATTATTCAACCTTTTGTTTAATATACGGTGGTGGTGCATGCTCCAACAAACTTATAAATGCTGTAAAATTTGTGGGGTGATTCTTGTTCATATCTACTTGCCCCCAGGTTCTTCATTTTGATTATGACCAATTCAAAGGAAGTATGTCTAAAGGTCTGCGCATGTCAGATATTAGAAGGAAGGATTGGGGTTCAGCGCCTAGATGGGTTGCGTTTGTCGATTTTTTTCTTGCTTCCCGGGCAAAATTTGCTGCCATTTCTGGAGCTCACCGGCGTGTTGGTACTACGTATGCTCAATTAGTTGCTGCACTGGCAGCTGCACACAATCTGGGTATTTCTTGCTATTCACTCTTATTCTTGTAAGTAGAGGTTGCAGGAGGATCAATCCAACGATATTTGAGATTTAAAAGAACTTGAAAAGACTTTTGTTGCCTTAAACAAGAGGGTTATTAGTTAGGCCTTTTTTTTTTCAAAGTATGTGTTTTTCGTAAAAACTAAACGCAAATAATTTTTGTTTGTAAGTCTAAAACTTGATCTTTATGAGCCTTACCTTTGGATTGACCCTACATGTCAAGCACAATTTCTTGAAACATGCAGCTGAAACATGAAAGTTGTTTATTCTTCAGGGAACAAGTCTGGTCCAAGGTTTGTATTCTTCAGCAGTTTCCAGAGTAATTTGTTAAATGATGGCCTAAAGCATCAGGTTGGTTGGGGCCATGTGTGGAACAGATATGCTGGTCCATTGAGTTGTCGCAACCAGGCGAATCAATGTGCCTTCACACCAGTCCTCCCTTCTGCATGGTGGGACGGTCTTTGGCAGTCTCCAATTTCAAGGGATATTAACCGTCTTTCTTCTTATGGCATCAGATTATCTGGTCTTGGCAATGTTGATAGCAATTCCCTTAAGAGTCACTGTAAGAAAAGGAAAAATGTTGTACGAACTATTACCTTCAAATTGTAGTTTTTGGAAGTCACAATCATGTGTGTTCTTCTTAGTTGGATAACCCCAAAATGAGTAAGATTAATTATGTTTTTTAGTGGATATATTTAACGTCTGTGTCAAGCGTCTGGTACAGGGTCGTTTGATATAGTGTTTGTTACAGGATTTGTTATAACGATGTTAGTTTTGTATTAGTGTCTATTAGGGTGTTTTCTGTTAATGGTTTAGTTTCCTATATATGTATGGAGCTATGCTCTTCTTGAAAGTGACCTGTAATTCTCTATGCATGAATAATATTTTGCAACATATCTTTTCTTCTTTGCTTTCTCCTTTTCTTGCATCTTGACCGAACACCAAACTTCTTCCATCATGCATCTTCAATATGATATCTTGCTCTGCTTACTTTGCACCTTCTATTCTTTCCCGTCTTCATTGTCTGTAACTTTTGATCAAGAATCTGTTTTCTTTTCTTTCTTTTTGTTTCTGCGGGAAGTGAGAGACACAACACCATGGATTACTCAGTGGACCTCTCAAACTTGTACTAACATTTTGGAAAAAATCCTGGGTATGATTCTTGTTAATCATAAATTAAATGGAGCTAATTACCATTCTTGGAGTAGAAGTATGAAACATGCCTTGCTTTCTAAAAACAAACTCACATTCATAGAACAAAGTATTGGAGCTCAACCTAGTGAGGTTGTTTTTTATGCTTGGGAAATATCTAATGTTATGGTGATTTCTTGGATTACATGTACTCACAAATTGCTCAAAGCACGGTTTATATTGATTATGTTAAGGATTTTTATAAAAAGGAATTTAATTCAAGATCTCAAATTTATTATTGGGAATTCATCAAATAGGGCAAGCGAAATGTTTTTTAATTTTTCACTACTATAAAGATTTTAAAGGAAGAATTGGAATCTTAAAGACTTATTCTTAGATGTGTATGCAATGCAAAATGCAATTGTGAACTTATGAAAACCATATGAAAATGCAAAGAATCTGAATGCCATATGTTTCTTAAAAGGGTTTGGAGATATCTTTGGTGGTATCAATACTTAAATTATTTTAATGGAACCTCTTCCAAAAATTAACCATGTGTCTTCTCTTCTTCATTAACAAGAAAGACAATTAATTGGTATTTTTATTTTTGACATGAAGATGATACAAGAAAGATAGTCAATTCAAGAACGATAAATGATACATCAAACACTTGCTAAAACTGTCAGAAATCAAAATTGGGGATCTCTTAGGAAGTTTTCTGTTCCTAAAGATCTTTTGAAATGGGTTTCTAATATTTCTAAGGTTCCTAATGTCCCAATTAATGTCTCTAGACTCATTTATAAGGGGACCAAACCTTGGTTTTTGATTTCTCTCTCTTTCAGGTATTCTTTGTAGTCAAGGAAACATTGAGTTCAAAGAATAAATGCTCTAGGGAAAACCAACCAAAGCAATGACTGTCCTTATGTTTCAAATGTATACATCTTACAAAGTTTCTTCACAGTTAAGGAGATTCATGACCCATGTAAAGTAAGTTGTATATTCTCATCCTAAGTATGTGTCTCATATGACCAAATGAAAATCTAAATGTTTTCTCTTGGCTGAATCTATTGAGGTTATCTCTACGCAAAGGTATAAACAGATTACATATTTCATTTTTCATCACTTTGAAAGATAATTTTTTTTCTGGAAAATATTCACTTGTTGTCATAATAAAACAACTGGTTAAAAGTTTGAAACAACCTGTTGTTTTGCCTCTGACACCTCTGCATAAAGCTGCCAAAATTGCTTACGCATGGTTAAACCTATTTCTGCTTTTTCAAAACCGGTTGTTGGTCAAATATGCAATAAATATGCCTCAGAATCTTGTCATAAAGGAATATATTTTGTTGTTTTCTTGAAAATTCTAAGCTCTTTATGAATGGTCAATCACAATAAGAGCACTGTCAAAGTAACTTATATTTGGGTCTAACACACTGCTTTTGTTCACTGTAAAAGATTCTTTTTTCTTGAAAATTAGCTCACTAAAAGTCAATTTATCTCTACCATTTTTTATGCTTATATAAGAGTGTTTTCAACTAGATATTTCACAAAACAACCTATTTTTTTTTCTCTCTTCTCTACATCGACACTGTGAAACTGTGTTTTCCTTATTGCATTCTCATAAATTCTTTCTCTTCTCTGCATTATGGCCTCCTCATCTCACTCACCTAAGTGGAATAAATCACGTGCCATCAAAAGGGCTGGTCATCTTGAAAATTGGTTCTCGGGTGACAATGATAACATTGAAAAATTTATGCTTGAGATAAGTAGAAAGGTCATCAATACACCAAAGTTGTTGTCCTTCAACTGGCTAAAGGAGCAAAATCCCAAGGAGGTTAAGAAGGACTTGAAAGATCAGAAACAAAGGAGGTTCCTTGAGATGTCTAGAAACACTTATTCATATCTTGTGAAGGTATTCTACACAAATGTACTTGTTGATGGTGAGAACATGTATTCACATGTCAAATGGGTAGATATGGAGATAACTCTTGTTGTATGGAATGCCATCATTGGATTAAAATACTCAGGGGTAAGGATCAACAAATGAAACATAGGTGTGATGGGGGACTTTAACAAAATGCAATACTATGTGAGCTGCCTCAAAAATCCCATTTGAAAGTGAAGGGTTTTCATGTTGGTGCCTTAAAACTGAATGAGAGGATCATTGCCTTCATTGTCTCATGGATGCTAACTCCAACGAGGAATAATCATGTTGTCCTCACTGAAGAAGATCTTGTCTCTTTTGTATAATGAAGAACATCAAAATCAACTGGATCCATGTCTTTAAGGAGCATATGCTAAAATCTCTAAGGTTAAGTGATTATCATTTTCCTTATGTTGTTCTTGTATATAAATTTCTTCAATATTTTGAAGTTGACCTCGATGAAGAATTGCCTGAGGTAATGAATCCATCTCATGAAATTAACAATGAGTCTCTTATCAAGATGGGATTCATCAAAGTTGGTAACAAATGGGTGAATAAAGAAGAAGAACAAGTGGGTCCTTCTTAAGAAAATCAAACTGGAACAAATGATGGACACCAATCTGCACCAAATGCTGGGAATCAATCTAAACATGAACAAGATGATCAAGGCACTGAAAATCCAACTGAGCAAGTTGTTGATGCAACCTATGCAGCTGGTTCAAGTGTTGGAAATGCAGAAGAATATGCTATGCATGCACTTGTGGGCTATGAGCCACCCATAGATCATGAGATTCCTATGTTACAGTTTGAAAGATTGAAATTCAACCGCTTGGTCAACATGGCAAGTGATCAAAGGAACCACTATGACTTTTGTGTTGCCAGGTTCCAACATCTAGATGAGAAAATTGAAGTTGTGCAAACCCATCTCTTTGAATTCCAATATGGTAAGGATGCTTGAAAATTCAAAATATCACTTTCTGCTTTTGTTTTATGCTCTATGTTTTCTGTGTTGCTGGACTGTCACATTTTCAATTTTATTTTATGTTTTTGTATCTATTCTCTTTGTCTATTTGTGAAGAAAAATAGGGGGAGAAATTAGTGGTTCATTTTGTTGTAATTTTTCTTGTAATTTTGCTACACTATGGTGTTTTTATTTCTGATTTTTCTGTTGCTGCCACACTCTAATTTTTCTGCTTATGGGTTAAGCAGAAATTGGTTTTGAGTGTGCTTGATGAAATTGTTTTATCCTGTTGCTATACTTGCTTTTGTATGGTGTACAATTTTGTTTTGCATTCTCAAGTTCAAAAATTACAACACAAATAAACTAGGAATTTGTCTTCATCAAATAGGGGAAGATTGTTGAACAAGATGCTTTGATGCCTCCAAATTTGTATGGAAAGCTTGAAGACCCTGCTGTTATGTGTGAGTGTGTGTTGTCTAGTAGTTTTTGACTTGTTAATTCACACTTTGTATTGATCCAGGCTCACTTAAATTTTCATCTCTTTTGAAGGAAATGTTTTCTTAAAAGCTGAGAAATTTTAGTCAGTTATTTTCCTAATCAACCAGATGAAAAAGCTGCTACTCAAAGGTATTGAGGCTAAGACAAGTTTTTCAACCTGTTGAATTGTCAAAACAACTGGTTGTTTGACACTTAGTGGTTTTCAAAATGATTTGGAAAAGTTTTGCTTTGTTTTGTCTTTGTTGTCAAACTGAAACAACCGATTATTTCGATAAAACAACTGATTGTTTTTATGAAATTCTTAACATAAAATTTATTTCAATCTGTTGTTTTGGAAAATAATTTGTTGTTTTTATAACAGAATTCGGTTAAGTGTTTGAAATTGTTTTTAAATGATTCCAACTACTTTTGATTTATGATCTAATAGTTTTAATCACTTCCTTAAGTCTATATAAAGGATGTTTTGATGATCTTTTCAATAACCTAAGAAAGAAAGATTATTAAAAATGTTTTCAAGAGATCAAAAGCTTTGGATCATCACTTGTGTGTCGAATAGGACTGGGTCTTTGTATACTTATGTTCTTCTACTTTGTAAAGCCTAGGTGTATTCTACTTCCTTTCTTTTGAACATTATAATTCTGTGTATTTGATGTAAGGCATTTTCGAAAAAGGTTTATGGAAACTGTGGTATTGCCAAGGAGTGTGTGTATTCTTGAGGGGTTCAAAATCATCACTCTTGGTGTGTGTTTGTAATCCTACTTTGGTTACTTAGTGAATTCTCAGTGGTTAGCTAAGGACTAGATCTAACTCCTGGTTAAAAGTGAACCAATATAAACCTCTTTGTGTGAATCTCTTTGTCGCTTCTCTTTTACACTGTTTTAATCATTGTTTTTTCTCTATTGGTATAAACAACCTGTTATTTCGAGAAAACAACCAGTTGAATTTTTGTAAAGAACATTAAAACTGAGATTTTATCCAATTGAACAGAAAATCAATTGGTTGAATTTCTAGAACTTTTCACTCTACTTCCAAACTTTGTGAAAATCTTGTGAAAACAATTCACCCCCCATTTTTTAGGCCATTAATTCTAACAGATTGCACAAGAGATTTATATTGGTTCACTCTTACACCAAGAGCTATTTCCAATCCTTAGCAAACCACTGAGATTTCACAAATCCACACAAGGTTTACAAAAATAGTCAAGAGTATTGATCTTGAACCCTACAAGAATACACAACACTCTTAACCACACACATAATTCAGAAACTCTATCTGAATCTGCTTACACCAAAATACAGTGAAAATAATAAGGTTTGAATACACTTGGATTATTACAAATGAAACACATCAAAAATGTAAACCTAGAAACCTTCTTTATAGAATAAGAATGATCCAAGAAGAAAACTCAATCTCCAAGAATAATATTAAAACTCTCTGTTTTTCTCTCTTATGAAATTCGTGTTTGAAATTATCACAATAGATTTTAAATCGATTCTTTTATCGAAGTAACTAATTGTTTTCACTTAATAGAAAAGACAAAATAGAAAACAAATCAGTTTTAAATCCTTAAACACCTTAAGTTTTTTCAACCGGTTCATATGATTAATCAATATGTTAAAAATACTTACTATAGTCAGCAGGAAGTAATTTCAATTGATTAATACATGAATTAACTGATTAAAAAATACACATATTTAGAAAACAAAATATTTCAAGGGGATTACAATTCAAGTAACTTGGACCATAATGTAATGAAAAGTTATACATCAAAATTTACCTAACCAAACACACACAACTTCAAGTTTTCAAGACAGATTGGATTCATCAAAGTTTCTTGGTCAACATAAGGCTTTATTCAATCCCCCTTCTGGAGCCAATTGCACATACACTCGTGGCTAAGACAGTGAGTATTGTCTGGAACATAACCACTCAATGGTTAAGATAGAGCACTCTTTGGACAAGAACCACTCCTAGATAAGATATAGTATTCTTTGGATAGTGGCAATTCCTGGTTAAAACAAAAAGGTTTACAAAGAAAGGGATCTAAAAGATCACAAGGTTGATCACTAGAAAGAGTTGATGAAGATATGGAAAGAGTTTATTGATGAAGTGTCCACGCTTTGTTGTTGATGCTTAAAAATGGGGAGAACGAGTATGGAAGTAATAAGAGAAAGGGGTTAAGAAGGAGTTTTTAGAAGAAAACGGAGACTGATGTATAAAGTTTGATTTTTTTATTTATTAAAACAATAGGTTTTTATTTTGTATAGTACTTTACATTGAAATTTCTCTACTATATGATCTAATAACTTTCTTGCAATTTGTACTAAAATTGCTTTGAATGCTTGAAGGTTGTATTGGCTTAATATGATCTAACCTAATGAGAATTTAGCATTCAATTTAACAGTTTGACAATCCATCAAACTTGTGCTTCATCAAATATTCTTTAAGTTTGCATGGTGTTGAAAAATGTTTTGTTAAAACTTGATCCCTTGAACCTTATTTAAGAAAATATTGTGATTAAACTTTATTATTTTAAACACCATAAAAAAGGAAAAGATTGTTAGAGAAAAGTCCAACACCCATGATTTTGATTAAGTGTTGATAACAACAATATATAAAACATGATCATAATTCGTCTGTAAGACACAAATGTTTATTCAAACAACAAATCATGTAAGACTCAAGTGTTTAATCTGTCATACGATAAAACACTATGCAATCTTATTTTACATGTGATAAGCAATGTGTTTGCTCAAATGATACACATATAGTCTTAAGCTAACACAATACTTCATGAATATTTGTATGTTTATTCTATATTGCAAAATATCTTACTTAAAAGATATAAAAAAACATGTCATATCAACGATCTCTTGGTACATGAGCCAAAACAACTTTGGTACAACAACTCCCTGCTGCAAGCTTTGTCAACCCTGGAAAAAGTCAGTCTACTTTGTATGGCTCTGTGTTGTACACAAATTCAAGTAAAAAGACACTCTATCTAATAAGAAAACATGAGCATTTAATGCACGCATGAAGCACATTTAATGCATCTTGTACTTTCAAACTGCTCAAATGCAAGGAAGATGTTCAAGTTAGTTTGAAATTGCTCAACGTTCAGAAAAGGATTTGCAATGACTCTTTTCTTCAACACCTATATAAATTTATCCTTTGAAGAGAAGAACAACGAATTGAGCCATGATTTGCAAAGTCCTAAAACGTTGTTGAAATTTTTTTCATGTCCTCATAACTTTTTAAGAACATTATTGTGTTCATCCAACAAACTAGTAGAGAGAGTTTAACCTTGTAAACGTTGAAACCCCTCTCTAGTGAGCAACCCATATATGATCTTTTGGCCACACCTTTAAACAAGAGTGTGCTAAACAATACACATTTTTTTATATCAAAAGTGACTAAGTGTTACAAAATACTTGACAAGTTAGTCAAGAGTGACTACGAACCAAAAGAATACACGTGTGTGTGTATTGTAGTTTTAGTCTGCTTAATGAAACTCAATCAGTCAATTAACATGTTGGATTAGGATTCCTCAATCATATAATGAAACGAGAATAATGATTAAATAATATCTGGTAAACCCGTGATCATATGGCTGAGGGACGAAGACATGATCTTGATCGGGTTGAGAATAATGATTAAATAATACCTGGTAGACCCGTGATCGTATGGCTGAAGGACGAAGACATGATCTTGATCGGGTTCCGCTTTAGGGTGTATCGCTTAGAATGGAATTATGTGAGTAGAGAGACAAAGAGATGAGAGGCTCGAAAATCCCTTTAGAGAATGAGTTTCGGTCGTGTGATGTTAGAATATGAGGGTGTCTCTTTAGTTGTCTGGTAAT
>Ga0123341_1004615_pt1 | contig 12124 bp, 3 predicted proteins | sample Turbeapinknodule_FD_89959 | JGI IMG/M metagenome (GOLD analysis project Ga0123341, IMG submission 89959) | Root nodule microbial communities of legume samples collected from Mexico - Turtle bean Mexico pink nodule | ecosystem: Host-associated > Plants > Roots > Nodule | place: Mexico: Nepantla... | reverse complement strand
TAAAATATTGTTTTGAAATATTACTTTTTAAGTTTTAATAAATTAATAAATTTTTATCTGCTTACTAAATTACTAATAAACGTATGAAAAATTTAAAATAGTTTTAAAAAAAAATTGAATTAATATATTTAGTGTTGGAGATTATAAACAATAATATTTTATAATATTTAAGTAAGTACAAAATTCATTTTAAAAATACGTTTTGTAAAATTAAATTAAACTTAAAGTTAACTTTTTATTATTTAGAAAAAAATCTTAAAAAAAAACAAAGATGAACTTAGATTCATGAGTTATAAAAGAAAATCTTAAACTTTTATTTTATTTTATTTTAAGCAAGCACAACTATTTCCTTTGTTGTTATACTCTTTTTTAAACTCTCCTGTTTCTCTCTATAAACAAAATTCTATCTCTATCTTCCTTCCTTATTTGTACCCTCCAAAATTTAAAGCAACTTGTGTTCTTGAGATATGGTAGGACTTTCCAAGTTGGAACTTGATAGGTAAGGAATTTTAATTTCTAGGAACCTATCTCTCACAAGGAAAGCTAACACTATGTAAAATTTGAAATTGAGTTTTGCTTTAAAAGTTTAAAATTTAATGTCTCGTATGTGTTCAAGACAAAAACATAAATTACAATAGAAGAATAGATTGAGAATTAAGTTTGATTTTAGAATTATGATTTAGGTAAACAAATGTGAGTTTTTAAGGTTATATTGAATGAGTTGTAATTTTGTGGTTCCATTTTTAATTTTTTGTTGCATGTAATTGAATAGGAACTTTGAAATGTTAAATGAGGTTGATTTGGTTGGTTAAATGAGGTTTAACTAAAGAAAGCACCTCAAAAACATCAAATGTAATAAAGATGGAGGTGTAAAAAGAGTTTGATGCAAATTACAAAGATTAGATGATCTGGTAAATAGTTTGAAGGAAACGTCTACCACTAATCAAACAAAAGTCCAAGTTGCTTATTTGAATCAAAATGGGAAACAAATTTTGGCTAAGAAATTAAGATAATAAAATTTACAAAATCTCAGAAACAAAATTGGAAGGAAATCATTAACAACAAAAAATGAAGAAAGAGATTTGCGTTAAATTTGAATACAAAATCTAGAAATTTTGGAAAGTTGGAAACTGAGAAATTGTGAATAATATCTTAGGCCAAATATTTTTTTGAGAACCTTGGAGAAAAGAAAACTATAAAAAAGATGCAAGCTTCAAGGAGAACGAAGCAAAACGCGTTCGAAAAATAGAGCATCATAGTTTTCTTATTTTCTTTGTTGTAGTCTTTTCGTTCTGCTTCTATGGAAGACTAAACTCTTTTTAGTTGATTCTCTTGTGATTTCACAGTGAATTTTGAGGTTTCTATACAATAAAGTTTTGCTCTTCAATTTACTTCAACAACGTATGTTTTACTATTGATCTTTTTGAATTTTGATTTTTGTTAAATGAATTTGTTCTTATTGCTTGTTGATAATCCAATTCCTTTCTTTAATTAGATTTCTTGTTTAGATCACTTAGTTCTAATCAATATTTTTTCTCTTAGTCCAAGAGGTAACAAATAAACGTCTCAAGAGTAAACGCTTGGAGATTACTGTGACACTAAATATTTCAATATACGCCTATTATAATAATATAGATTTTATTGAATTTGATCAACACTTGTTTGATTAAGTTCAATTGTATGTGAAAATTGAAAGGATATTAGTCTAAAGAAAACCAATGATGAATTCACTCCTGAAAAAACTTGAGAGACAACATGCTTCCTTTTATGATTTTTAAGTGTCTACTTTACTTACCTGCATAAAAATCTCAAAATCCTCGGTTTTATCTTTATTGCATTTCTAACCTTGCTTGTTGATACATTTGAACACTAATTAACTTAATTTATTTATTGGATTTGTTAGAAGTCGACTTGGGATCATCTGACCTTATATATACTATCATCTCTTTGGTGTTAGATGATCTCCAATAAAATCATTTTAATTTGATTGTTATACGAAAATTATCAAGGGGAATAATGATTATTTGTGTAATTCAAATTCTTAGTGATTTATAATGAATTGGTTGTATAGTAGTTATTTTATATGAACAATAATAAACAATGAACAATAATAAACCAGTTTTTCAAAAGCTAATAATATTTAAATCCTTTAAAGGTAAGCATCTCAAACTCAGTTAGAATTTGAGTCTATGAATAATAACAAAACATCTATAGCATATAAAAATACTACACCAAAACAATTATTGGTGTAAAACTATTGCTCTAATAAACAACTTCCAAATCAATAAACAAACACTTAATAAAAGGAAACATATCACACAAGAATTAATCATATGCTCAACATCAAACTTTTAGAATTAAGATAGAAAATCATCATGATTTAGTTATGAATGTGCGCCCTCACCACTTAATCAAGATTTTTTTATTCTTAATATTTTTACTTTCAGAACATATATTTAATTCAAGTTCAAACCTTGTTTCAAAATCCATTTTTAAACATTCAAGTAGAAACTTTTCACTATATTTTTAGTTTAAACTCAAACAAATATATATATATATATATATATATATATATGAGCAAAAGAAACATAACGAACCCACTACCATCAGTTCATCCTAAGGATTAATTGCTCTAATACCATTAAATGTGACATCCTCATCCTTAGTTATATCACATAAAGACTAGATCATGCAAGTAATTATCTAATTAAACGTATAAATATGTACATATAAATACAAATTGTCCATACAGTACCTTAAAACATATCCCTTCAAAGGAAATTTAATATTTACATATTTTTTTTTTTAAATAAAACACTCCATTAGCTTTGAGTGGAACTCTAACACCTGCGACATCATTTGCTCCTGTTTAATACACGATCATATAAAGAAAAATAAACACAACACGAACAATAGAGTAACCTAGAATTTTTTAAAAAAAACTTCAATATAAATGTAAATTAAAATCAGAATAAAAAAATTTACCATTGTCATACATTTCAGTTTATCAAACCGAAAAATGCCTATAAATAAATCATATTCAATATTACTCATGTCATAAATTTACAAACCAACATACACGGACATTTGACTCTACTTTAGAATGTTTCGTGCATTGACTTAGACTCAAAGATCTGCATATGTCATACTATCTCATTGTGAAATTCACACATTTATGCCATAATAATCTCAATATCAAATCACCTCATATGACATGGTTAATTCATATGACCTATAAGACCATATTATTTCTCAAATCACAAACAAAATAATATGAACCTCCTTTGATTCTCAACACCTGATAATCTTCATCTATATGATTCCAATATACCAGTAGAGTCAGGATACATCATTCTAGATGAATCCCTAATCAATGCACATCCTAACAATCTCAATACAATATTTTCTTTCGTGAAAATACTATGTCTTAATCATATTTTCACATAATTCATATCTAACAATACACACCAATACATCATTCAATTACACAACAATTTATATTTTTAAAACAATTTAAGGATATCTAAAAATCACATAAACACTTAACTAATTACTTTTAACCACATATATGAATAAAATTTTACAAGAAATTAATTAAAAAAATAATAAACCAATCTTTCAATAGCAAAAATCAAAATTTTAGATTTTTTTAGCATGAGCAAAAATCTCGTCGCTTGAGTGAAAATGAACCCAAGAGCACCCCAAAATTTCACCCCATTTTCGCTTCAGCGATAATCCTCTCGTTTGAGCGAAAATTGACCCAAGAACACCAAAATTTCACCATATTTTTGCTTGAGCTAAAATTTTCTCGCTTGAATGAAAATAGGCCTGAGAGCAAGATGTATTTATTGTCCTAATCTAACTTGAGCGAGGATATTTCGCTTGAGCAAAATTAGGAAATACAAGTCATGAAACTGATATCTTTCAAGCCTTTTCTCAAAAGTTCAATACCAAATATGTATTTTCACAAAGCACATCAAAGCAAAATGATACCACCTTGCTCAAAGTTGTCCATGTACTTTCATTGATCTCCTATGTCAACCCATATATCTATATATTCTTGATTTCAAAACCAAATTCAACATCTAGATTCAAACAACTCATATTTATGAATCTTTACACTTCAAATGAATCATAATACAATTCAAACACATTCAATGACTTGTTGAGATCAAAATCAACATGTAATTTACCAAATCAACAAAATCTACTAGATTTATACCTTCATATTCAATCTAAATCAACGGATACTAATTTACTCAAAACAATCTTGCAAAAAAAAAATGAAACTGGTGACTAGGTCACCTCACATCCAACTCTTCTAACATATGGTTCTATTGAAGAAAAAAAAAATCTAACTTCCTTATTAGAAGCAGACGTGCTCACAAAGAGCTCCAACTCATAAAGAACATGTGCATAGTTTAACCTGCATCTCAAAGTCCTCATCATTGATCTAAACATATCACTAGAACTCTGAACTAACAAGAATTAATCCTGAAGTATAAATATCACATGTAACCACATTTACTTAGGTACACTAAAACTCAAAATTTACTTAGATGGAAAATGATCAAAAATGAATTTATTCTTCTAATTGGACAATTTTGTTGTATTCATTGTCAGGAGTCTAGTAGAGAACTTCGGTTATTAGTCTGATGAAGGAGATTGTCAAAATCTTAAAGAGAAGATAAGGAGAAAAAATGGTGATTAAAATAAAATTTGAATAACTGATTTTTTATTTATATACATTTTTCACTTTACTAATAAAATATTCAAGTTTAATTTTAATTATATCACTCATACTCTAAAATTATTTTCTAAGTCCTTCCCTTATTTGTTAGTTTAATTATTTTTACATTTTAAGTTGTTAATATTTTCAATTTTTAAGTGAATATTAAAATTGTTTTAGTAAATAACATGTTTATTTTTATTATTAACCTATTCTAAAGAATTTAAACTGCAATTATATAGATAAATTATATCGGCAAATTATTAATTTGTACTAATACTATAATTAAACTGTATAGAATTCAAAGTTTAACGAAGAGAATAATAATAATAAAGTATATTTTTTAGTTACTTACTGCGTATGATTTATGTATTTTATATTTTGAACCAAGTACGTTTACTTTATGTTTATTCGTTTTCTCCATTTTTATGCCTTTAAGTTTAATTCTACTCCTTTTTTGGCTCCAGACTCTGACAGAGGTCCTTGTCGTTCACCAATACCCAATCTGACAAAACTAACGAGGTGGCATAGCTCCATTGGATACACATGATTTTTGTTTTTCATTATCTCTTTCGAATCACTATATAAACCCCTCAATAACCATTTCTCTTGCTAAGAAAAAACTCGAATGCAGAGAAACTAAAAAACAAACAAACAAACACGCCTTAAAATTATTCTCTGTGCTTATTAGTAATGGCAGCAGCAGAAGAAGCACCCATTCACGGCGATATCCTAGAGGCAATATTCTCGCACGTGCCACTCATCCACCTCGTGCCAGTCTGTCTCGTGTCAAACTCATGGAAGCGTGCCGTCTCCTCCTCTCTCGCACATATCCGACCCATTAAGCCCTGGCTCATCGTCCTCACCCAGAGCTCACGCGCCTCGCACGTGACAAAGTTGCACGCTTATGACCCTCGCTCCCACGTGTGGCTCGAGATAAAAAACCGTACGTGTCAACACTCCTCCCCCGTGCGCTCCTCGCACTCCTCACTACTCTACACGCTCACCCCCGCCGAGTTCGCCTTCTCCCTCGACGCGCTGCACCTCAACTGGCACCACGCGCCCTCCCCACGCGTGTGGCGCACCGACCCCATCGTCGCTCGCGTGGGCTTGCGCGTGGTGGTGGCCGGCGGCGCGTGCGAGTTCGAGGACGATCCGCTCGCGGTGGAGATGTACGACTTGGAGACCCGCGCTTGGGAGAAGTGCCCCTCCATGCCGGCTCTTCTGAAGGATTCCACGGCGTCGTCGTGGCTTTCGGTAGCTGTCGTTGGAGAGGTTATGCACTTGACGGAGAAACACTCCGGCGTGACGTACTCGTTCGACACTGTGATGAAAAAATGGAAGGGTCCGTTCTATTTGAGACCTGATGAGAGTGTTTTTCACTGCGTCACCGGAACACTAGGGGAGCGGTTGATGGTGGCCGGGGTGGTGGGGGGATTTGGGAACGTGAGAAGCGTGAAGCTGTGGGAGGTTCGGGGGGAATTAGGTTCGGGGATGGTGGAAGTGGGGGAGATGCCGAAGGAGATGGTTCGGAAGGTGATTGGTGGTTCGGAGTTAGGTTCGGTGGAGGTGACGTGGATTGGGGACTTTGTTTACGTGAGGAACACTTCCATTGAGGAGGAGTTGGTGGTGTGTGAGGTATTGAACGGTGTTGGGTGCGAGTGGAGGAGTGTACGGAACGTAGCCGTGAACCACGGGGCGAGAATGGTGCTTTGCGGCGGCGATGTGTGCATGGAGGATCTGCAGCGGGCCGTTATGTCAGGGACTCGAACATTTTGCATGAAACACGCGTGAATGGATTGAAAAGCTTTGTTGTAGTGTTCTTAAAAAAAAAATTAACGGTTTTGGGGTTTTGGAATTGGGAATATCATTTTCGTTTTTTGTTGGCAGACAATTCTGTCAATTTTTAATAACTTTTTTGTTGAATTATTTTTAGTGGCAAAAAAGTTTTAAGAAAATGTGGTGTTGTCATTGAAAGCTGAGTCTGATGCATGAGAGTGAGATACCTAAGTAAAGAAAAAGAGAATGTGAGAATGGATAAGGACGATGATGAGGATAATCTCAAAGTGTAATAATGGACATGTTTGGTTTCAGCTGAAGAGGTTGTGCTTTATGGGAGGCCTTTTCTCTATTGTAAATTATTTTTCCCTCCTATGGTAAGAGATTTTCCATTTCTTAATCCTACATGGTTTTTACTTTTAGGTTTTTTTACTATTATGGACCGATCGGTCACAGTGAGTCATGATTCGATCTTCTTGATTGAACTGATTGAGACTTTGTTAGGTCGAGCTCTCACACTTGTCCTATCTTTGTTCATATTTTGTGAACTATTGTAATACTCTTATTATTATCATCTCTGCTTCTCTAAGTGCCCTTATGCATTTCAATGAATAATATAGTGAAAAATAAATCTAATATGTAATCTCAACCAGTATAATTATAAAATATTGAAATTATAGTTACTAAAGAAAGATTTACAAAATTTACACATTTTATAAACAATAATAATCCTCTTAATTACTCTTTGTGTCTATATTAATACATGAAATTGTCAAAGGATATCTAGCTAATAGTTTTTTTTATATAAATAAAAAATCAGTTATTCAAGTTTTATTTAATATAATTATCATTCTCCTAAAAAAAATTGATCACTTTCTTCATCAGAGTGACGATCAAAAGCCACTACTACTCATGACAGCGAATAAAACAAAAGTTGTTCGATCAAAATTTTAGTTAGATTAAATTCATTTTTACTTACTTTCCTTTTGAGTCAGTTTTAAGTTTTAATATTTGTTTGGGTAGAGGTGTTTGCATGTGGTGGTTAAACTATCCAGTTTTTCTTTAGGAGTTTGAGCTCTTTGTCAACACATCTGCTTCTAATCAGATAAGGGAAACTAATTTTACTTTTCAATAGAAATCTAGGTTGGAAGATTTGGATGTGAAAGTGACGTGGTTACAAGCTTCGAATTATCTTGCAGGATTTTTTGTTGGTAAATTAAAGTATTTTGATTGAGATTGAATGTAGAAGTATATACATGTTAGATTTTATTGATTTGTTAAATCACATGTTGATTATTATGTGAAGAAATTATTGAATGTATTTGAATTGTAGGAATCCTTTGATGTGTAACATTGACGAATGTTGTTTGTTTGAATTTGAATGAATCTGGTTTAGAACTCATGAATGTATAGATATATAGGTTGACATATATATGTCCACTCTGAGCAAGTTCATATCATTTCGATCTTAGATGTTTTATAAAATACAAGTTTGAGTATTGATTTTGGGTGAAATCTTAAAAAATATCAATTTTATTTTTTTTTCTTCACATTTTCACTCAAGCGAAAAGTGAGTACAAATTTGAGTTGTTCTTAGGTTTATTTTTGCTCAAGTGAGTGAATTTTCCCTCAAACGAAAATAGTATTGGAACTAAACTTGCTCTCGACCTTAATTTCATTCAAGCGAGGCCAATTTTTGCTAGAGCTAAAAGAAAAACTTACAATTTTTAAATTTGCTTTGAAGACTGTTTTGGTCATTGTTTACTATTGTAATTAGATTTTATGTAAATTTATGTACATTTGTAATTGAAACAATTAGTTTATGTGTTTATATGGTTTTCTTTGATTTTTTTGGATTTTTTTTAAAAAACATTTAAACTTGTGTGTGATTGAATGCAGTGTTGATGGATGGAATGATTGATGAATCAAGTAAAAGTGTGATAAAGATATAATATTTTCAAGAAAGGAAATACCTCGTTGAGATTGTTAGGAGAGTGTATTGATTTGTGCGACTCTGTGAAAGGGACGAACTTGACTTTAATGGTATATTGGAATCATATAAATGAAAAGTAATAAGCAATGAAAGTCGAGGTTCATACGGTTGAGTGTAAGGTTTGAAAGAACTTATTAGAGCAGATCACATGGATTTACCTGTGTAGTGTGAGAATGATTTTCCTAAAGGGAAGACTATGTTGTGATGAGAACTTGGTAACATGACAGGGGCATGTCTCTAAGTCTAATTTCAACACACTGGTCTTCCAGATGTAGATTCAAGTGTTGGAGTGAGTGGATTTCTGGCATGAGTGATGTGGAACCTGAGATAATTGTAGACACTTGTTTAGTACCTTGAAAATGGAGGATGTATAATGATTGATAATTTTTTGAATGAATTCTTTTAAATTCAAAGTTTTATTGAAATTTTTAAAAATGCTACCTTATCATACTTTTTGTTTTGTGTTGGTTTTGAAATCTACGATGAACGTGTGTTATATGGGAGCAAATAATGTTACAAGTGGTGGAACTCCAAATTAATCCTAAAGAAGTTTCTTCTTTTCTTTCTTTTAGATATGTGTATGTATACATTTTTAATTTCCTATTAAAAGAGATATATTGTAATACACTGTAAATGATTTGTATGTATGTATATATTTAAATATATATTTTACTACATTATATAGTCTTTATGTGATGTAACTATAGATGTTAAATAATGACCTAGCATAATCATAACACCTCAAATGCAAGTTAATGTTAACTAAATTTAACATTTACAAAACATACACAACCAAACACATTCATACACACAAAATATATATATATATATATATATAAAATATAAGTCCACTCACGTCCAAATTTATAAAGTAACTAAATGATTTTTTCTCACAATTTTATGAGAGACTATAAAACAATATTTCCTCGACCACCTCGTTTCAAGAATTAATATAATACATTTAATTTAATGTTGTATTCACTTTTAATGTTGTTCTAATGTTGGATCTTCAACCATTTCTCATTACTTATAGTCTTAAATCATTTGAGCATATTATTACACTAAAGCTAGAATATATCCCTTCTTCCTAATGAGTGAGATCCTAAAAACAATATCTCATCTTTATGTTTCGTTTGGATTAAAAATAAAGTGAAAAAAAGTAAAGATAGAGAAAAGGAAGAAAATTAATGTTATTTGATTTAATGAAAAAGAATGGAAAATTAGTAGAAATTTTGTAGTAAATGTAATTAATAATAGAAAAGTTTTCTTTAACTCTTCTCTAGATTTATGGCCACTTTCTTCATCAGACTGATAATCGGAGGCCACCTTTGAACTCCTGAAAGTGAGTAGAGTAAAATTATCTGATCATAATTTGATTGGAGTAAGTTTAGCTATGCTCATTTTTTCTTTGAATTAGGTTTAGGTTTTCATGTTTACCTGGATAGATTTTCTTTGCATGTGGTACTTAAGACTTCAAAACGAGTCTCTTTTAGTTTAGAGTTCTAATGATATGTTTTGATCTTTGATTTGGAATTTGTAGCGCGAGTTAGGGTATCCCTATTTTCTTTAGGAGTTGAAGATCTTGGTGAGTACACCTACTTTTAATAAGGTAAGGGAAACTAGTTTTACTTTTCAATAGAATCATGGGTTAGAAGATCTGGATGTGCAGGTGACGTGGTCACAAACTTCAAAATTTTATTATATGGTTTGTTGTTGAGTGAATTAGAATGGTTTGATTGAGTTTAACTATGAAAGTATGGATATAATAGACTTTAAAAATTTGGAAATGTATATGTTGATTTTGATTTTGAAGAAGTTCTTGAATGTGTTTAAATTGTAGTATGAATAAGTTGTAGGGTAAACATTGATGAGTGTTGATTGTTTGAATTTGAATTTAACTGAATTTGGTTTAGAAATCATGAATATGTTGACATGGGATTTCAATGAGAGTATTTATCCAACTCTGAGCGAGGTGGTATCATTTTGGTCTTATATGTTTTATAAAATACAAAATTGAGTATTGATTTTGGGTGAATGCTTGAAAAGTAATCGGTTTTATGAAATTTTCATTTGATATTTTTGTTCAAGTTAAAGATCTTTGCTCAAGCTAAGATATGACAATAAAATGACCTTACTCTGGAGTGCATTTTCACTTAAGTGAGGGGATTATCGCTCAAGCAAAAATGGAGTAAACATTTGGCTTGCTCTCGGGTCTATTTTCGTTCAAGCAAGAGGATTCTCGATCAAGCGAAAATAGTACTAAAACTAAATTTGCCCTCACTTCATTTTCGCTAGGAAATTATTTTCACTCAAGTTAAAAAAACTTAAACTTAAAAGACTTTTTGAAAATTGTTTATTGTTTTAATTAAATATTATGAAAAAATTTATTTATATATGTAGTTGAAAACAATTAGTTTACGTGTTTATGTGATTTTCTTTGATATCTTTAGATTGTTTAAAAATCTAAACTTTTGTGTGATAGAATGGTGTACTTATATGTGATATGAAATATGAATCATGTGAAATTGTTATCGAGACATACTATTTTCAGGAAAGAAAATACCATGTTGAGATTGTTAGGATGTGCATTAACTAATGATTCGTCTAGAATGAGGTATCCTAACTCTACTGGTATAGTGAAATAATATAGATGAAGATTATCAAGTGATGAGAGTCAAATAAGGTTCGTATGATTTGGTATGCAGTTTGAAAGATAATTGGTTTAATCCGTTTTACGAATTAACCATGTCATATGAGATTATTTGGTACTGAGATTATTATGCACATAATTGTGTGGATTTCACAGGTAGTATGTGATGACTTTTTACGGCAAGTGCACCGCGTTTGTCAAAAGTAATCATTGTCCCTAAGGACGGATATCGATCCCATAAGGAACAGTGAATTATCGAGTACAATAATCGCTAAATATAAAAACAGAACAACAATTAAAAGAGTTTTGAATTAATTGCGGTGGCACAGATCAATAAGAAAACAAACAAAGAATTAGTTGTTTCAATTGGACAAATAAGGATTAGTTTCATCTCTCTCACTCTCAAGTATTTTTATTAGCATGTCAATATTAAGTTCTTTGATTGAAATTGATGCCCGTATAAAAATCATTTATATTGATTCCTCGCATATAAAATCCTTAAGAATGTCCTCTAACTATCAATCTCTCGCATAATTATAAGAACAACTTAGAACGAAGCTCATACGTTTAATAACAATTAACATTTCAAGTCTATTCCTAGCACTCAAATATGTTAAGTATTGTTGTTTAGGTCTGAACCCTAAAAATACCTCCCGGTCATATTTAAGATTCTCAATTTGTCACGGAAAGTTAAAAGTAAAACAACAATACCAATAATCAAGCAAGAACTGAATATTAATATATAAGATATCACCTCAATACATAAGAGTTTGAGCAGATTACTCCCAATTAGCCACGCATACTTCTAGCACCTTCCATTCTCCCAATTGGGTTACAATTCACTCTATGATGTTTTCCTCTCAATCTGGCACACTAAGGTTGAGCCTCTAGCCCTCTATTTATCCTAGTTTTCTAGGGTTAGGTTGTTTATTGTGTCGCGCTAATGGGCTAAATGATAAAACATAAAAAAGGC
>Ga0123341_1004614_pt1 | contig 12124 bp, 6 predicted proteins | sample Turbeapinknodule_FD_89959 | JGI IMG/M metagenome (GOLD analysis project Ga0123341, IMG submission 89959) | Root nodule microbial communities of legume samples collected from Mexico - Turtle bean Mexico pink nodule | ecosystem: Host-associated > Plants > Roots > Nodule | place: Mexico: Nepantla... | reverse complement strand
GTTATATGGATAATCAATTAAAGTAAGCTAATGTAACTATTTTCAATGTAAATTTTAATAATTTTTATTCCTACATTTTCACAAGTTAGAGAATATAAATTTTATTAGGACTACTTTAGTTGATATATTTTTCCCGTTAAAGTGTGATAATTTCATTGCGATTTTATTTTAAAAGAGATACAACAATAACAACAGTAAAGTAAATTAAGAGAAAAGTGTCCACAAATTATTTTAGATTTCAACTTCTAAATATACGAGACTTTCAGGTTTACCTGAATAAGTATAGAAAAAAAATAGTGGCTAACAAATTCGGTTTAAAATTCGTACGTCTAAATATTATTATAATATTTCTTCCGTAAAGTTTAATCAATTTCTCGGGTAACAAATGAAACGTTAGATGAGGAAATAGGAATGAGACTTTGGGAAATGCACTGATCAAGGAATTTGAAGTGGAGATAGGCACATCATTGAATCTTACCAAAACCTATTGCTCTAAAGTCTGAGAGTTAGGTATTCTATAATAAATAAACTTCATGCTAATTAATTTTGGAATTGTTTTCCCTTCTTCAGAAGCATGTCAAATTATTACGCCAAACCTTTAATTGAGATTAACACAATCCATTTAGTTTTCCAAAGCTTTGACAAGTCATAAAGCCAATTTTTGTGTTTTGCATGTCAAGTTATTCTCCATTTATAACAATGCCATTTCTTATAAACTAATCAACTTCTTGTCGTGACTGAATGAAAGAGAAAAATGACTAAAACGAACAAAGTCATGTATGCATAAACAAAAACCATCAATTTTTTTTAACTAATATATTATCAGAAATTGGTAACCAGTGGTTCCAGATAATGCGTTTTGTTTTTGTCGTGGTATCCTATAAGACTAATTAACGAGGAAATGGGTAATAAAATGTTGTATGGTGACGGGTTTTGTTAACTTACGAATACACGAGTGGACCACGATATATATATAAAACATTAGTTTGACCATTGAAATTTATTATTTTGGGTTGATAAAGTATTTGGAAAATGAAAATGTGCTGTTTTGAAAAAGTAATTTGTTTGAAAACAGGGCTAATTATAAAAAGAATTAGAAAGGAAGTTGATTTAAAAAGTATACTAATTAGCGTGTTATCACATCCTTTGTTATTAACATATTAGGTCAATTATTAATCTTCCAAATAACATGTGCATAGGGTGTGAAGGGTCAACTGGCAGGGAACGGTACCCAGTTTAGGACACCACTGTGTTGGTTTAGAATTAGATAACATTTTATGAGAATATGCCAAATATGTTTCTTATAATAGTTTGGATTAATCAAGAAGTAAGAACGTAAACTTGGCTTAATTTGCAGCTATTCCCGAGAGAGAAAACCAATTCTAAATCTTGTAAATAAAAAAAAGTTAAACAGTATTAGTTTGTTTTACATTTCTAAGATATGATAGGTTCTTGCAAAGTATATATGAGAGGCATAATGTATTCTGTAGAAATAGGTGGCAGAGGAATTAAGTTGATGAATTTAAATAGTATAATTAGAAAATAAAAAGCTATAAATTGATAAATAAGTTGTAGACTGTACGTTATCCTTTCCATATCTGGTCAACGTTGAGGTTCGTCTCTTTGTAAAAACGAGTGCCATGTACCCCGTTGCATTCTATGAAAGTGTATGTGCCCAATTAAGATCCTACCATAGCAGAACTGAAATATTTATCACGCAACCTCCTTCCACACAACTCAAAAATTAATCATGGACAGAAGAAAAAAAACCAAGAAAAAATGTTGGAAGAATTCTCACCTAAAACAGTACTACAAATTGTAGTTTAAATAATGTGTGTACCCAACTAGAATGATCGTGATACATAACCCGCTAAGCGTCATTTTACCCCCACATATTGTTATCATAATATTTCATTTGCTTTTCAATTTCTGTATTCTATACAAATGATTGACCTAATTATGAGTTTTTTTTTTGTATTTTTTGTTTTGGGGTTGTGAAGTATATAATATTTTGGTTGATCTGGGGTGTGTTTTTAGTGACATCAGCGGAGGCGGCAGACAATTAATAATTAATGTATGACTAAAGAAGAGAAGATGATTTTGGGGATTTGACGGGAAATGGAAATGGCAATTACCATATAAAGGGAGGTAATTAAAAGTTAGCATTAGCGTTCCCGGTTTAGGGCATATATTAATGGTTAAAATATCCTTTAATTGAGTGCTGGTGAGTTATTTCCATTTTCATGGCTCCAAACTTAATTTACCAATTTCTGAAAGTCCGGGAGCCAAATCTCACCCAACCTTGACCACGCACCCAATGACAGACGAGGGCAGTTCCGTCATTGTGCTGGAACCCTTTCCCACTTCAACATAGAGGCTCTTTAAATACCAAAAAACCCAGCATCTCCACCCACAATTGACTTCACTCGCATCTCATTCCCCTCCCGGCGACTCGGTCGCGGTCGTCTCTTTCCAACTCCCAACTCACTCCATTCCGCATTTCCATTCTCTCTTCTCCTCAAACACACCTCTCCTTCTTCTTTCTCTCATACTAGAAGGAGCAGGTTTTAGAATTCATTCAGAACCAACACAGGAATGGGCTCAGAACTCATTTTCAGAGGCCACGAGGCCCAGCCCGTCAACGACGCCTACTCGCCCAAGCCCAACAAGCCCTGGCTCTCCGTCACTCGCCCGATTCACTACATGCTCCGCGAGCAGCGACTCCTCTTCGTCCTCCTCGGCGTCATCATCGCCACCCTGTTCTTCACCCTCATCCCCTCCTCTTCCACCTCCTCGCCCACCGTCCCCTACGACCCGCTCCCGATCTCCTACTTCGACGGCGAGTCCAAGCTTCCGGCCTACCACCACCGCATCGCAGCGGCGGTGCATTCGGTGGGGAAGGTGCCTCTGGGAATTAAACGGAAAGGACTCCGGATCGTCGTCACCGGTGGCGCGGGGTTCGTAGGGTCGCACCTGGTGGATCGGTTGATTGCACGAGGGGATAGTGTGATTGTGGTGGACAATTTCTTCACTGGAAGGAAGGAGAACGTGATGCACCACTTTGGGAACCCTAGATTCGAGCTCATCCGGCACGACGTCGTGGAGCCTCTCCTGCTGGAGGTGGATCAGATCTACCATCTCGCTTGCCCTGCTTCCCCTGTCCATTACAAGTTCAACCCCGTCAAGACTATCATATCCTTTTTTTTTTCTTTGTGCATTTAAGTTTTCAGGATCTGACCATTGTTATGCGAAATTGGAGTCCTTAATTGTGTCTACAAGACCAATGTGGTGGGAACCTTGAACATGCTTGGGCTTGCTAAGAGAGTGGGCGCGAGGTTCTTATTGACCAGTACCAGTGAGGTTTATGGAGATCCTCTGCAGCACCCTCAGAAGGAGACTTACTGGGGCAACGTCAATCCGATTGGTTAGTACTAGTAACAACATCCTCTTCTTACGTTCTACTTTTCTCCGGTCACCGCTCTTCCTGGGCTTGGCTGTATGGGCCCGGGCCATGTTTTTAGATTACAATCAGAATATAAAATACTAGAATTAGAATTGTCAGAGATACTCCTTGCTCTCGCAGCACGCTCCCTTTGGAACTTATTTTATGGGCTTTTTTTTTCCTTAACTTAGTTAGACACGTGGAACAGAGGTAAAAGGACCACGTACTAGGAATTCCAGGGTCTCGCCATCCAGGAACCCTTGATATGCGGGTCCACAAATGAAGGGTAGAGATATTTGTTGTTGTTGTCGTGGTGTCGTAGATGGCCATTTTATTTCATTGAAGAGCAGAGGAGCGGTTAAACGTTAAAAGTAAAAACCCGCGCCGGGAAAAGTGAAAGATAATGGCGGGTAGTTGGCACTGGAACTGTTGAAGTACTTGTAGGAGCAATGGAAGGAGGAGGGACGGGACCCGCAACGCTCAATACTTTAATTAATTAATTAATTTGTTAATTTTGGTACTTAAATAGGGGTAAAAAAAGGGGCTAGTTTACTGTTGTGATTTGTGATAGATGGTTTATGATTTTTGGGTGCGTGCTTTGATGTGTGACAGGTGTCCGAAGCTGCTACGACGAGGGTAAGCGTACGGCTGAGACGTTGACCATGGACTACCACCGAGGTGCCGGCGTCGAGGTCATTTTCTACTGACCAAACTAATCTTTTCCGTCTCTCGTCATTTTTCATTGCTATTTAGTTCAGCTGTTGTGTTCAGTTCAGACTTACTTGATTTGATTGCCTTTTTCAACGTGTGAAATTTAAAACGGTGCCTCTTATCTTATCCATGGTTTTTTTTTTCAGGTTAGAATTGCTAGAATCTTTAACACCTACGGGCCTCGAATGTGTTTAGATGATGGTCGTGTTGTCAGTAACTTCGTTGCTCAGGTTTGCCTTTTTTGTTTATTTTTATTTGAATTTGAATTAGGAAGAAGCAGATTGTTTTCTTGGCTTTATTTGTGTAATAATTGACTGTGTTTGGTGATGTTAATGCAGGCACTAAGGAAGGAACCTTTGACCGTTTATGGGGATGGGAAGCAGACAAGGAGTTTCCAGTATGTCTCTGATTTGGTAAGTGAATAATATCTTTCTTACCACACGTACTACTACTTGCATCTGGCTTGCTTTTTGTTTACGATGAATTAACATATATCTTCGTTCTTTAGCTGAAAATGTTTAACACATCCTCTTCTCCCCCAATTTGTATAATATGGTGTTTGTTGCACAGGGTTGAATCTGGATTACTGGTAGCTTTGGTCATTTATTTGGTTGAAACTTTAAAATAACTTTTCCCCATGTGCATGCTGCAAATTTAACAGAAGCAATTCATGGATTTATGAAAAGAGTCTTTTCCTTTAGTAAATGACATTGCATGACTCATTCATTGTGCTGTGCATACTCGTGTGTGATGTTATCGGTGGCATTTGCATGTGACTGGAAGCGAGTTTGAAGGCCCAGGTGGGCCAGCTCTTATTATTGCCGTTTACTTAATAAAAAAAGTTCATAAACTGAACACTGAAAACAATGGAGTACAAAGCCTAATAAATAAATGTTAGTGAGAGTCTCGTTGTAAGCTGAATTCGCGAAGCTGATACATGACACGTGTACTGCAAATAATTAAATGTTAATGTTTTCGTCAATTGCTTGGGTTATGGTCTAGATCAGCATGCAGTGAGATTGTTGCTTCCCGTTCAGAATCTAACTCAATATTGGTGTATCAATTTGATGTTTATGTTGGTATAGGTGGAGGGTCTAATCCGCCTCATGGGAGGAGAACACGTGGGACCTTTCAATCTTGGAAATCCGGGAGAATTCACCATGCTTGAACTTGCCAAGGTAAAGTTGGGTTTTCCTTCAAATTATATTTTATAAAGAGGGGTAAGCTTGAAACTTTCTTATTTTTAAACTAGGAGAAACCGCCCGCAAGAAAGTGCAAAGATTAACAAAGAAAATTGCATAAATCTGAAATGCTCATCCGAATAAGTTTAGCCTTACTCATTGGGAAACACATAACATCATTCTGGGCACTGGATACCTGTTTCTTCACTTTTAACATTCTCATTATTCAGAGGAAATACTACTTAGTGCAATTTAACTTGTGGCACGATTGTTTCCTAAATTCTAGATTTTTTCATTTATTTTATTCATGTGGATGCATATGAACGATATTAAAAAGCCGTATTGTTGTCGGTGGACAGGATAGCTTCAGCGTCAGAGCTTAGAGACCCCATTAATTGAATGCATTGATATACTTGTCCTTTTTTATTTTTAATTTTTCTTCTTCTGGGGATGAAGATACATAAGTTGAAATTTGGTTTGTTGGTTATACTGATTTAGGTGGTTCAAGAAACAATCGATCCTGATGCAAGGATTGAGTACAGGCCGAACACAGAGGATGACCCGCACAAGAGAAAGCCTGATATAGGTAGGGCTAAGGAGCTACTTGGGTGGGAACCCAAGGTCGACCTGCACAAGGGTCTCCCACTAATGGTCTCAGACTTCCGGCTACGCATTTTTGGTGACCACAAGGAAGGTGCAACCGTAGCCTAATTCTTGGCAGGAGTATGTTACATCCATCTTAGAAGTGAGAAAGGGAAAAAGATAATATAGTTGGAGGATAACCCTGCTCCGCAAAGGTCCATTACTCACAGCATTTGTATGAGAGCTCTCCTACTAAAATCTCCCTTCTATCGTTCTTCTCCTCCGTCAGTCAATCTTTGTATGCGGGTTATTTACCCTCTTTCAAGATTCACAACCACCCTTGATTCCATTTTTCAATTTCTTGCCATCTATATTCTATTCTCTATTTTTTTGGATGTAATTGGTATGTACTCTTCGTTATAGTTATAGTTATTTCAACATTTTACCTTTCACTTGTTCTATTTTACTCCAACTTCATTACTTCACCACTTATTTGCAATTTGATCTCCTGTTACACTCAAGTTGAAATTGTTAGTAATCATCCTTACTACAATATTTGATTTTGAGCACTTAAATATTTTGCAATAATACAATTTGAACCATCACTTTGCTTATTACTCATAATATGTATCTTTCTCTACCATAGTGAGCTCCGTGTGAATAATGATCCCGTTATCGATAACTGAGGTGAGAATACGAATATTAATCATTACGCTAGTGCGCTTTTGAAAAAAAAAAATGCTTATGGACGTTATAAGAGTAACCCAGTGGGTCTTAACTATATATCAGAAATTTATGTTTAACTTCTGACAAAATTAGTTTTGATTGTTAGCAAATGATATACTATTTTGATTGTCTTTATGATGTGGTCTGCGTCTTGCATGTAATGCTTATTGCTTATTATTATTATTATTATTATTTATACTATAATAATTGTTTTATTTTGATTAATTTATTTATTTTGAAGTCTGTCATTATACTCGTATAGATTTGTTTTCGTAAAACTTATTTTTCAGTTATGTGTATGCGACAACAGTTTTCATAAGACACAAAAGACAGGAGCGCATAAATTGGCTAGACCCACTACCGCTAGTCCTAATACTCCTACCATAACAAGGAAATTAGGAAACATTCTCAAAATAATTTACTTTGGAATTTTTTGTTTCTTACGTATGAAATTGATTTTAAATTACTTTTTAAGTATTTCCTTATTTTTGTAACAAATAGTTTCTCAGAATCCTTTTACAATTTAAAACAAAATTAAAAGGCAGAAGAATAATCGAAAGAGCCCAAAGTTAAAAGATGGTCAGTTTACTTTTACCAATACTATGAAACATTTTTTTTCTGCTTTTGAATATCACTTCAAGATAAAAAAACAAAAGGCTAAAAAAAGTGTGTAATACCAATTAGTTAAATTAAAAGAAAAATATATTAGAAAAGGTATAAGTATACACAAGTTTAACCCTTTTTTATTTTCAATTTTCGAGCCAACAAATTGTAATCCATATTTTATTAGGTTAATTAGATAAACCTATATTGCCCAAAATCATTTTAATACTTGTATATTGAATCCTACCCATCTTATAACCAATTAAAGCAACTATATAATTCACTGTAACAATTCGATGATTATGCCATCAAATATGAAATCTATGTATATATATGCACATTCGCTGAAAAAGAAATTGTCTCTTCATTACTGTTTAAATTGAAAACAATAAGGCTAGAAGGAGGATGAAATTGGCAAAAATAAAAACAAAAATTCCAAACAAGTTGGCAACATGTCCATAACTCAACCATTTGGATTGAGTTCATAATTGTAGAGCAGTGAATGCGATGGATGCAAATCATTAAGATTTTTTCATTATGCCTTGATATGTTAGACAGTTTTTGTGGTATGAATTATAGAAGATCCGATTGTTGGCTCATTTGATCCAAATGAGTCAAAAATTGGGTCCTGAGAGCGTTTATCCAACCAAGCTATGATGTCTCTAAACACAAGTGCAATGTTTTCATCACTCTCTCCGGTTGCTATGCCATGACACATTCCCATATACAATTTAATTGTCTTGTCTGTGCTACTAGCTTTCTCATATAATGCCCTGCTTATTTCTGGGTCTGTAACTCTATCTTTCTCTCCTTGTAACACTAAAAATGGAAGTGTCACCTCATGTAGAGTATCTTCAAGACCCATGCTAGTTCTCCTCATTTCCATTGCTGTTTTTAGTCTGGGCTTGTCTTGATATATCAACTTGTTACTTCTTATCTGCAATCATCAACAATCTCTATTTTATGTTTGAAAATTGCATTCACGCTAAAATGACATTAAGGTATTGTTTTATCCGAAGAGAAAATAACATTAAAGAAAAACACTATCCTATTCATCTCTTCAAATCCATCTCTTTTAGGTATTATGAAACTTGTTAAAGAATCACTTTAAGTCTAACTCAAATTTATAAAATTGGTTCATAATATGAAGTTTGCATCCATTTTTGAACACATCTCCTCGTACACATCTCCTCGTACTTTTAAACTTATGCGTGATTATATATTTATAAGTACTTCGACACCATAAACATATGTTTTACATAAAAAAATTGTTAGTATATGTTGAAGAAACTACTTTTAACCTCACATCTTATTCTCTTCTATGTGTATGTTTTGTTGCGCATCAAACACTAAACAAATCTCACCAAATCTCACCTCTTCTCTTTTGGCACGATCTTTAAAGGCAGAGGCAATGATATTCTTTGTGGGGACTATTTTCCACTTTGGTATGATATTTTCAAATTTCGTTAGTACATTCACAACAATAGGAAATGGCTTCATGAGTTTGTCTGATATCTGATACATTTGAACAAGTTTGTGTTAAGCTTCTCACACATTTTGTTAGTGAATAATAAACATGGTATGGTGAAAATGTAGAGAAAAAAAAAATGTCCATCCCTTTGCACATACCTTGCACATAGGTGCAACAAGAATAGTACCATCCCAAAATGAAGGATCCCTTTTGTGCAATAGTAAGCACACTGAGCCTCCCATTGAATCCCCATATAAGAACCTAGGTTTTCCTCTGTACTCTTGGAGCTCTAAAACAACCAACGAGGAAGTAATTCATCATAAGAAGTTTCAAATGTGTTAATATATAGGGATTATTGCTTATGAAAGAAAACACTGAAACCTCACCACCAATTATCTTAAAAAAGTCTTCACAATCATCAACAATGTTGTCAAACTTATTTATAAGACAACGAACACCTCCAGAACGTCCATGTCCTTCATAGTCAACTCCATACACTGCATATCCAGCACTGGCTAACCTTTCACCACACCCTGCATGTATGAAGCAACCCATAAATCATATAAGGCTCTACCATATATCCAATGTTACAATACTAAACAATTTTCTAAAATAAAAAATATACCTGTCATAGGAGATGTTATCTACTGAGATACACATTACATACAACGTAAATTTGTGATTTTTTATTCCTTCTAACTCCCCATCATATCATAAAATGAAACCAAACATTATTTTATTTTATATGAGATATGATTCTCAATTTGAAAATAAGAGACCTAGGGTACTGTTTTAGATACACAACGTACACAGAATCATCTTTATTTATTTATTTATTATTATTTACTTTAATCCTAGATCTATTTAAGTTATCATCAATACTTTTATATAAATTAACAAAAAAAACATACAAATAAACTAGAAAGTGAACTGAAAATATGTAGTAATGAAGAACACCAATTATTAAATGCTAGAAATAGTAAACCAATAGTAAAAAAATGATAAATGGTAAACAAATGAAAAATAAAAAATTATTTAAAAATTAAAGTAAGAATAAATCAAACAATGTTTTGCCATCTCAATAGTAAAAAATAAAACAGCTATGAAATATATTTTAATAAAAATAAAAACAATTTAGATATATATCAATGTCTTAATGATTAAATATTAAAAATATGTTATTTACCTTCATGGACTTGTTACCAAAATCTTAGCCATATTAGTTTATCCGATACCTTCCAACTCTAATTCTTCTGATTGTACACGATCGAGGTTTAGGTTTTTAATTTAGAAAACATGTTATTTTTCTTATTTTAAATTGCTTTATGTGAAAAAATAGTAATTCTTAGTCCCTCATTAATGATGATTATAACATACATAGAGGGATTATAAATAACTAAAATTTAAATACTAAAGGCAATACCATTATTATAAAAATGACCATGAAGAAACGAACCAATCTATTACAGAATTTTATTTCACAAGTTTAGTTTAGAAAAATGTTATCTAGTAGTAACAAAACTAAAGTCATAATGATGCACTCAAATTTTTTTAGGAAAAATTCTGGAGAATTAGCATTCTTTTGTAATAATATTTGTCCAGATAAACGAATAGTTAATTAACGAAATAACATTATATTTTTTGGTGAAGTAGTTTTTATTGAAAATTATCTTATTACCTAATGTGTGACCCGATTGATATTTACATATTAGGAATCGTGTTGACCATGGTTTTTCGCTATTACTATTAAGTCAAACATTGTATATGTCATATTGAATCATCTGTTATATAAAGAATCTTAGTTTTATAAAACATTATTTAAGAAAAATGTGACAGATTTGTTACAAAGTTATCCAATGTTGTATTATTGCAATTACATCCGATGCAGTTCAGAAAAAGAAAACTATAGAAAATTCAGTTTTGTAACGTTTGAATACATAATTGTTCATAGTTTAACCAAGAAAAACTCAAGATTTTATAATGGATAAGTTTCAAGTTCTCTTGAATCATCTTAAGATGGAAGTTATTTAGAATAAATGTAATATATAATTAAAGGAAAATAGAAAATCCTCAGAGAACATGTTTTACCTCTCATGAATGTGCTACACTCCATGGCATAGCCTGCAATAAATAGTTAAAAAAAAGACAAGGGTAAACAATGATCCCATCATGAAATCACAAGGTTAAACACGAGAGAGAGTGAGAGAGTAAAGAAATTGCACCATGACAAAGGAAAACAATCGCCTTCGGGGAAGTTAAAGGCACCCATTTGCAGGTGAAGAGTTGCAACCCCCTTGAGTTTCTCGTGTATACCTATAATGTATATATAACAGTTAATAAAAACAATCACATGCATGAAAGACAAAGAGCTGAGTATTGAAAGAGACAGGGTCCGAGGAATTACTTCAAAATATTTGAAGTTCATATCCATGAAAGGGTGATGATAATGTGGTGGGAGTTATAGAACTATATTATAAAACCTCAACTCTTACAATATTTATACTTGTTAAGATATGTTCTCCCACAAGTATAAATGGGGTGGTCATGGAAGTTTTATATTGAAAACTTGAGTTTTTTCAAAAGCCTGGTCACCTTTTCTGTGATATGACATGAGTTAAGGTTGTCTTGTTCCAATAACAACACAAAGGACGGGTGATGTCTTTTCTTTGTTTAAGATTTTGCTAGTTGCGTTATCTATTTTTAGTTTGAGGATGTAAAATATATAAAATTCAATTAGATGGACAATTAATTCATTTTGTATTTCTAGAAAGTGTTACGTCAATATAGTTCACAATTCTATTATTATCCTTTTTCATCTGTTTCAAAAAAAAAGGCAGTAAAAAAGCTAAAAATGGCGACATGGCCACTGAGTAAGGGAATGGAGAAGTTGCGACATGACTTTGTTGCATGGGAGTTTCTGCTGTACATGTTACTAAGGATAATAATATATTCAAAAGAAGTTTTAAAGCATTTCTATTCACTTAGATGAGAAGTTTTATTGATATTAATTCTAGTAACACTATAAATTAATAATTTTAATGGAGATTTATTTTTATATTATCAAAAATTAAAACTTTTGTTAAGTTATTTATTCAGGAAACTTGTTTTCTAAAGTTGTCCATATATGCATTGTCATCAGCATTATGTTGTAATAGTCAAAGATAGGTTTTTTTGACCATGATGGGATTATTTTTTTTTTGTTTTTACCAAAATGTGGTCCGTTTAAAAAAAATTACAAATTTAGACAAGTCGTGCCAATTCGACTTCATATGCACAAATCGTCACAATTAGGCACGACTTCTGCCATGTCATACTGAAGTCGTGCCAACTTGACACGACTTCTGCCTTGTCATACTGAAGCCGTGCCAACTTGATACGATTTCTGCCACGTCATATATATATATATAT
>Ga0123341_1004613_pt1 | contig 12125 bp, 12 predicted proteins | sample Turbeapinknodule_FD_89959 | JGI IMG/M metagenome (GOLD analysis project Ga0123341, IMG submission 89959) | Root nodule microbial communities of legume samples collected from Mexico - Turtle bean Mexico pink nodule | ecosystem: Host-associated > Plants > Roots > Nodule | place: Mexico: Nepantla... | reverse complement strand
CTTGATCGTCGGAGTGCAAACGGCCGCTAGAGGCGCCGTCTGTGTGTTTTGCAGGTCACGTTTGGAGAAGCAAGAGAAGGTTCTGAGGGTGATTCTGCAGAAGACGCAGTCGCGTAGACAGGGTAGAGAGTGCTACGAAGCGATTCCTCCACGTTCGAGTTGCCGGCAGGATCACTACCACTGAGCATGAAAATTTAAAGAGAGAGCTTGTTGAATCTGGGAAGAGTGTTCAATCTGCTTTTGATGCAAATTTGGCTTTAATTGCTTAAATTAAAGAGATTTCAGATGTTCATTCTTGTTGTGATGCCGAGAAGGATTCTTTTAAAGACAAAATTGTTGCCTTGGTTTTTGAAAGACTTTCCTTGCAAGTCGAAAATGAAAAATTGAAAGGAGGTTTGAACGATTTATCTACTTCCAAAAGTGTTGATGCCGAGAAGATAAATCAATTGGAGAAAGATTTAAAGGAAGCCCAAAGTTTTTAATAGAACAACATAAGTTGGGTTGTTCTAAAGCTCTCCAACAAGCCGAATACTTTTACAAAGTTCCTTTGAATGAAGGAAATTTGATGTTCGAAAATATTTTTACAATGACAACCTCATTCCTACTCAATAAATACCTTATGAAGAAGATCAAGAAGAAGAAGCCGCCATCACCAATGATGTTGTAGTGGGTGTTGAATGATTAAGATCATTATATCTTTTTTTCTTTTTGATGTACTTCCCGGTTATTAGTTACCGGTTTTGTGTGCTTTGGTTTGGCCTTTGTTAACCATTTTGACCTTATTAGTTTTAATATACTAGTTTCAACATTATTGTTTGGTTACCTTTGTCTCTTATTTTTCTTTCGGTCTTTCGACATCTCTATTGAACAAGATGCTTTGATGTCTCCAAATCCAAGTAGAAAGCTTGAAGACCTTGTTGTGGTGTGTGTGTTGTCTAGTTGTTTGAAACTAGTTAATGCACTTCTTAAGATGATCAAAGTTCATCTGAATCTTTAACCTTTTGAAAAGATGGGTTTACTAAAAGGAAGTGAAATTTCAATAGGTTGAAATTTCGAATCAACAGGTTGTTTGACACTTAGTGGATTTTAAAATGTTTTGGAAAAGCTTTGCCTTTGCTATTAAACAAAAATCAATCGATTGTTTCGATAAATCAATCGATTGTTTTTCTGAAAACCTTAACAAAATTTATTAAGTGGTTTTTATGTTTTAAATGATTCCAACAACTTTTGGTTTTTTGTTTTAACCATTTGATTGAAAGATAAAGAGGTTTTTTTACGCTTCTATGCATTAATGAAGTGAGAGAGATCAATCAAAAACAGTTTTCAAGTTTTCAAATAGCTTTTGGATCATCTCAAGTGTGGAATAGGATTTGGTCTTGTATTCTAGACTTTGATCTTGTGATTTACCTAGGTGTATTCTATTCCCTTTTTCCTTAATAATTGTATTTATGTACTTGTGTTGCCAAGAAGTGTTGTGTGTTCTTGAGGGGATCAAAATCAACATTTTTGGTGTGGTTTTTTCCAAGGAATGGTGTGTTCTTGAGGGGTTCAAGATCATCACTCTTGGTGTGTGTAGCTTGTCATCTAGGGTTGATTACATAGTGAATTCTCAATGGTTTCTGAGGACTGGATGTAGCTCTTGGTTAAGAGTGAACCAGTATAAACATTTTGTGTGAATTTGTCTATCCTTACACTTTTTAAATTGCTTTAACTTTGTTTTTATAAACTGCTGATAAAAACAACCCATTGTTTCGTAAAAACAACAGGTTAATTTTCTGCAATCATATTAAAAATAGTTTTCTAATTAGCTAAACAGTTTTCTAATTGATTAATTCTCCATTGTCTTTCACTATACCTTCAAAGTTTGCAAAAATCTTTCATAAATAATTCACCCCCACTTGTTTAAGGCCTATAATTCTAACACTCTCGGCATCATCAACTTAACACAAATCATGTAAAAACAATTAAGTGTTTTAAGCTTACGGTCTTTCAACCTCTCGCCATTTTAAAACAAAGCATGTAAAGATGATTAAATGATCTTAAGCCTTTCAACCTCTCTACCATTCAACATTTTCGACCCATCAACTTATAATAAAACAAATCAAGCAAGGATGGTTAGATGGTCTTAAACCTTTTGACCTCTCGAACATTCGACATTTTGACCTATCAACTTATAATAAAAACAAAATATGTAAAGATGGTTAAAAGACCTTAAACCTTTCGACCTCTTGGTCATTCGAAATTTTCAACATATCAACTTATGATAAAACAAATCATGTAAAGATGGTTAAATGGTTTTAAGCCTTTTGACCTCTCGACCATTTCACATTTTTAACATATCAACTTATGATTAAACAAGTCATGTAAAGATGGTTAAATGATCTTAAACCTTTCAACTTCTCGACCATTCAACATTTTCAACATATACTGTTATGTTAAAAAAAAATCATGTAAAGATGGTAAAATGATCTTAAACCTTTTAACATCTCGGCCATTCGACGTCAACATATCAACTTATGATAAAACAAATAATGTAAAGATGGTTAAATGGTTTTAAGCCGACGTTTTAAATAAAACTAACCAAGAGCTGTATTTACTTGATATGATTATTTCTTTGGTTAAGAACATTTAGCAAGATAAGTTGCTTTTCAAAATGGATTAATTTATATTGAAATAATTTTTGGCCGAAAGGTTTGTGTTTTCTCTTAAGCCAAGAGATTCTACTTAAACAAGATAAGTTTTTGTTGATGGAGAATTTACTTACGGTGAGAACATCTTTGACTAAGAGTTTTGAAACGTTGGATTATATAGATTTCTCTCGAAAGGGATTCACTTATGATGAAAAGTTCCTTGGCCTAGAGTTTTGGAGCACTAGATTATATAAGTTTCTCTCGGGAGGGATTCACTTGAAATAAAAACTTCCTTAAAAGACAACTTATTAGCTTTAATGAAATGTATTTCTCTCGGGAGGGATTCACCTGGAGTGAAAACTTCCTTGTCCGAAAGCTTATTAGCTTTACTGAAATGTATTTCTCTTGGGAAGGATTCACCTGGAGTGAAAACTTCCTTGGCCGAGAGCTTATTTTTCTTTCTTTGAAGTAATAGAATGAGAGCATACTTTTTTTTTAAATTGATTTATTAATTAAACAGTTCCCTCTCGAGAAGGATTCTCTTTTGGAATGAGAAAACATCCTTGACCGAGAGGTATTATGTACCTTGATTGATTCTTGATACTATACATACAACTCTTCAACTGAAATAAAACTTCAAATGTCTTGTATTCCATGTTCTTGGAATTGCTTTTCCGTCCAGGGTTTCTAATCTGTAGGCTCCATTTTGTAAATTCTTGGTTATTCTGAATGGTCCTTCCCAATTTGGTGCCAGCTTTCCCTGAGTTGGATCTTTTCTTGCTTCAGCCCTCATTCGCCATACTAAATCTACTTCATTGAAAGTTCTTGGCTTTACTTTTGCATTAAATCTTTTACATGTTCTTCGCTTTACTGCCTCTTTTCTAACCTTTGTTTTTTTCTTGGAGTTCCTTTATTATATCCAAATTTGTTCTCAAACATTCATTATTTATTCCCCAGTCTTCAATTTGTCTTCGTAATGTTGGCTCGCCTACCTCGACTGGTATCATGGCATCAGTACCATAAGTAAGGTTGAATGGAGTTTCTCCAGTTAATGTTTGTGGCATGCACTTATATGCCCATAATATTTTAGGCAACTTCTCAGCCCATAATTCCTTCGGACTTCCAAGTCTTCTTTTTAGTTGACTGAGAATGACTTTGTTGGAAGATTTTGCTCTTCCATCCATTTATGGATGTTCAACTAAGGTTGTTATTGGCTTGACCCCTAGATCTGCATAGAATTCTATAAGTTATTTATCATTAAATTGTTGGCCATTGTTAGTTATTATGGTATGTGGGATACCAATTCTACAAATAATACTTTTCCAAATAATTGTTTGAACTTGTTGAGTTATTATTCTTGTAAGAGCTTCTGCTTCTATCCATTTTGTGAAATAATCTACTTCCACCACTAAAAGCTTTATTTGTTCCCGTCCCAGAGAAAATGGACCTAAGATATCCATTCCTCACTTTGCAAATGCCCAAGGTGAGACAATTCCTTATAACTCTTGATATAGTATATGGTTAAGATTCCAAACTCTTGACATTTCTTGCAAGATCTAACAAAAACATTACAGTCTTCTCGTACTATTAGCCAATAATACCTGACCCATAAAATCTTTGTTGCCATCGTTCAAGCACCACAATGTAACCCATAAAGCCCTTCATGCAGCTCTCGGAGAATGTATTCAGCTTGTTCTCGTGGAAGCCATTTTAACAACGGAGTTGAATGTCCTCTTTATACAACTCATATCCTATCATAACAAATTTGGCCGCTTTTCTTGCAATACTGATATCATACTCAACACCTTGCTATTGATTCTTGATTACTTCTTTATACATTTTGATCCATTCATTCTTAGTTGTTGCCGTTATCAAACATCTTTCTACTCCAACTGTTGGGTTATTCATTGTTTGTTGTATAATTGAACTGTGTTGAGTCTGTCTTTTTTGACTGACTAACTTGGATAACAAATATGCTCTTGAATTTTGTTCTCTCAAAATATGCTCAATTTCGGTCTTGTTGAACTTTTGCATGATATTTAAAATTTATGATAATATTGTAACAATAAAGGATCTTTTATCTCATATTCACCATTTATATGTCCCATAGTTAAATTAGAATCGTTTCAGCAAACGACCTTCATAGCTCCCATGTCCTTAGCAAGCAATAGTCATGCAATTAAAGCTTCATATTTTTCTTGATTATTAGAGGTCGGTCTTGAAATCAAATCTCAAAGCTACTTCAAGTTGGAAATGTGTCAACCCTTCCAACACTATTCCTATTCTGCTTCCTTTCTTGTTTGATGACCCATCTACGTATAAAGTCCACGTTTTTTCTTCAGATGCTGTTGTGGCAACTCGAAGATGAAATCTGCAAGGGGTTGTGCTTTGATTGTTCCTCTTGGGTTATACTTTATTCCAAACTCTGAAAGTTCAATTGACCAAGCTATCATTCTTCCTGCAAGTTCTGGTTTTCTTAAAACTTTTGCTATTGGACAATCGATTCTCACTATTATCTGATGATTTTGAAAGTATGGTTGAAATTGTCTTACTGCATACACTAAGGTAAGGGCTATTTTTTCTACAAGTTGGTACCTAGTTTCGGCATTTTGTAGGGCTCGACTCACAAAGTAGATCGACTTTTGTTTTGGAAACTCTTGGATTAAGGCTACTTCTATGGCTTTATGTGAAGTTGCTAGGTATACAATGATGGGCTGAGATGACACTGGTTTCACTAAAATTGGGGGTTCAACTAACATTTTTTTATCAATAAGAAGGTTTGCTCACATTGTTCATTCCACTTGAAAGCTTATGCTTTTCTCAACAGTTTGATTATAGGTTTCGTCTTTTCGGCTAGGACTGGTAAGAATTTGGCCAAGGCAATCAACCTTCCAACTAACCTCTATACTTGTTTTAAGTTAGTTGGACTCCTCATTATTAAGATTGTTTCGCATTTATCGGGATTTGCTTCAATCCCTCTGTTGGTCAACATAAACCCTAAAAACTTTCCACCTCTCACCCCAAAAACAAATTTCTCAGGATTCAACCTTATGTCATACTTTCTCACTCTTGCAAACACTTCTTCAAGATCTTTAACATGGCTTTCCACTTCAAATGACTTAACAATCATGTCAGCTACGTACACCTCTTTATTCCTCCCAATCTACTCTTTGAACACCTTATCCATTAACCTTTAGTATGTTGCCCCTGCATTCTTTAATCTAAAAGGCATGACTTTATAGCAACAATTAACCACCTCAGTAGTAAAAGTCGTCTTCGGTACATCAGACTCGTACATTTGTATTTGATTATACCCTGAATATGCACCTAGAAAACTCATCATTGCTTGACCAGAAGCTCCATTTACTAACCTATCAATACTATGCAATGGATATGAATCTTTCGAACACGCCTTATTTAAATTCGTATAATCAGTGCACATTATCCATTTTTCACTTAACTTTTTCACCAACACCACATTCGTCAACCAAGTTGTATACTGAATTTGTCGGATAAACCCAACTTGTAACAACTTCTCGGTTTCTTGAAAAGTTGTCCTTTTTTTCTCTTCCCCCATCCTTCTTCTCTTTTGAGATATCGACTTGGCCTTTCGGCATAAAGACAACTTGTGGGAAATAACATTAGGATTAATCCCAAGTATGTCTGTAACCTTCCACGCAAAAAAATTCTTATTTCTTCTCAAAGTTTTAACCAGTTCATTCATCAACTCTTAAGGCATGTTGTCTCCAACATATGTGCACTGCTTTTCATTCTCTCTTAATTGAATGGGTGTTGTTTCCTCCTTTGGCTCCATCCTTTCTTCATCATGCATTCTCAGATCAAGATCAACCATTGCAATCACATTTCTTTTGTCCTTTCATCTTCTCGACATTCTTGGTTCTTAAACTATTTTAAGACTTTCCATGTAACATTCTCGTGTCGCTCTTTGATCAACATAAATAGTTGCAACTTCTCCCTTTTCAGTTGGAAACTTCATAGCCAAGTGCGATGTTGACACTATGGCTCCCATCTTGTTCAACGAGGACCTTCCCGATAGAGCATTATATGAAGTGCATGCATCAACAACCAAGTATCTAATTTTAATTGTTTTCATCACTCTTTCGCTTCCAAACGTTGTTTTCAAATCTATATACCCCCTTGTATCCACTCTCACACTCGAAAACCCAATTACATGTTCTCGATGTGGTATAATATCTTCCTCCCTTAAATTTAGCTTCTGAAAACACTCCCAAAATAAAATATCAACAAAACTTCCCTGATCCACTAGGGTTTTCATAACCGCATACACTGTTATCTCCACCGTTATCACCATTGGATCATCTTGTTCGGGATCCACCCTTTAAGGACTTTGATGATTCCTCTTTTCTCATCTTTCCACCCTTCCTTCCCTTCTTTCATCCCTCCTATCAAATCTTTCTTCCCTTCTACTCGCATACCCCCTTCCTCTCTATTTTGGAAATTTTCCCTTTCTCGCTACCCCTCCATCTCTTACAAAATGCCACAACTCGATGTTTACTTTAGTTTAAAATAACTTTATTCATAAGTGTTTTCATGTGAAATTATTGATAATTTAAAGATGTTTTAGATATATTGTAATTTTAGTTTAAGATGTTTGTAGTATAAGACAATTTTATGACGTCTCTGTTAAAGTTGTTGTTGGTCAAAAGGTGGATATTGGATCTCTGGGTGATCAAGAGGTTAAGAAATTTGTTGAAGTATTATCTACTATAGATAATGCATTTGTTGTTGCAACTATTGATATAAGGTGATTTAGGATCCCATGATGTTATTTTTGCTTATATGCTCTATTTGGAGAGTGTTAATAAATAAGATAATTTGTTACAAAAAATGACTCCTTACCTATTACAATTCTACTTGTTTTTAGAAGGATCCTCTCTACTTAAATTTGCAACTAAAGCAACATGTCCTAAATTTGTTGTTGTTAAACGGATTACTTATAAATTTGTTTCTCAAGATTTTGCCTTGTAAAACTGTCTTGATTATCTTTCAGGTGATCAACAAGAGACTCTAGAGTCATGTTTGACTATCTTTGTGCCTGACATAGTTGAATCTACCTTGACTGATATTTTATTAGAAAAACCCAATTTAGTTTCTAAGTTCTAGACTATAAAGATGGATAAAGAGGAATCATTAAGCGAAGATGATGAACTGGTTCAAACCTCTAGGAAACTGAGATGTCCTTCTGAAACTGAAATGAAAGTCAATAAGAAGAAATCAAAAGTAGGTAAATCCAAGATCAAGTAATGATAGTGATATATATGAATATCAAATTATTTCATTACTTCTGCTTATTGCAACCATAACTCAATTTGGTGAGATTTGTTGTAATCCAATCATTCATCTTTGTTGTTTTTATCGGATTTACACTTTAAAGAATGTTCTTTTGTTTGACTTTTTGTTTGATTTTTTCATTTATAGGCTTAATCTCCCAATATAGTTTTGCTTATTGTTCTTCAAAGTTTCTTTGTTTTCTTTTCTTTTCCATATAGATTTAGTCTAATCCCTCAAATAAAATTAATGGTATACAATTTTTTATTTATTTTAAGTTAAAATGTTGGAATTCTAATTTTACCAAGATTTCAAATTTAATTTTTCTCAATTTTACACTTATCACTTTTAATTATTGGTTTTTCTTTAATATGTTTTCTCTACTTTCTAATACGTTACATCCAAATTTGTGTTTGATTTTCATTGTGTACTTAAACAATTATATAAAACATAATTTAAGAGACTTTTTTTTCTTTATATAATATTCATTTTACTCATTTTCATTAAATATAGACTCCTAATTCCACCCTTAAATTCGTCGTGGAAAGTTATACGAAACGATTTGATGTAGTTGCTAAAACATTGCAAGTATCTGAAAGCTGTCAATTTTTAACATTCAACTTGAAGACCTCTTTTGTAAGGAAGTAGATAAGGCTAAACTAAGTCAAAAGAATTTGCGTGGTCGAAAAGGGAAGAGAGTCAAAACCTCCAAATTAAAATGCTGAAATAACAAAATATTGCATTCTTATAATAAGGTTTAGTGAGTCAGCTAGGTAAGCATTGTAGCTATAAACTATAATTTATTTTCCAGTTAGTGTTCTGTTGCTCAATACTTATTATTTTCTATCACATATTTTTCAGTAACACCAAATACTTTACCTAAGCAAAATTATTACATGCCTTTTCTTTTTCTGCTAAATGGGTTTCTGTCCATACAAAGTTCAGATTTTAAGTTTTATTTTTTGTAATTTTTTTGTTTTGAAAATGGGGAAAATGACAACAAATTTAACACCTACAAGTCTAATTATGGACAACAAAAATAAACAAGAAAAAAATTAACAGTTTTTTTAATTGGAACCAAATTTTGATTTCTACCACAGCTAAATGCTTATTTAACCATATAATAACTGTTATTGGATTTGTTTTTTTTATATAAATAAACCACATTCAGACATTTACTAATAGAACTAACATAGATAGAAATTCAATTGAATTGAGCTTCAGGACCCATTTAGCTTTATTTGTGTTTTCTAGACTGTATTATTTATCTACAAGGCAAATTCTTCCTTCACCTCCATATGCTTTATTCCTCACCTCTATAAAAGATGTGAAATAGCAATTTATCTTCTTTTTTTCATTTCTTCCTTTTTATTCTGAAATCTAAAATTTTGAATTCTTCAATTTGGAACACAATTTTGTATTTTGAATTTAAAGTTTTGAAGCATCTCACACCTTTGTAATTCATAATACAAAATTATATTATAAATTTTAGAGTTTAGAATGTATTTTTTTCTAAGTTTGAAAATACCTTATGAATTCTATAATTCAGATAACATTTGGAAGATTTTTATGGGTTTGAATATACATTTTGAATTATAGAATTTAAAATAAATTTTTTTCAAATTCTATAGTTTGGAAGGTATTATCTAGAATCGAAAATACATTCTAAATTCTACAATTCAGAATAGAAAATTATATTTCAGAATTCACAATGTATTTAGAATGTATTTTTTTAAGTTTTGAAAATAACTTATGAATTATAGAATTCAGATAACATTCGGAAGATTTTTATGGTTTTGAATATACATTTTGAACTATAGAATTCAAAATACAATTTTTTTCAAATTCTATAGTTTGAAAGGTATTTTTTGGATTCAAAAATACATTTTAAACTCTAAAATTCAGAATAGAAAATTGTATTTTAGAATTTACAAGGTATTTTTTAACCCAAAAAATATATTCTCAACTCTACAATTTGGAATGCAAAATTATATTCGAATTTTAGATTTTGAAACGTCTATGGATTATACAATTCATAAATATTATACAATTTATAAATGAAAATAAAAATCTTCCCCTTTTGTCTAAGGGTGATTTTGGAATTGAAATATTTATGGAGGTTCAGGAATAAAATATGGAGGTGGGGAAAGAAATTGCCTAATTTAATGTCTCAATTTAAACTTTTACTTCCTCACCCAATAGGGCCTTTGATAAAATAATAAAGATGAGATTTCTTTTAGCACCCTCATAATTTCATACGACACTTTATCAATACGAAAATCCTTATTTTGTCTTTTTGGTTTTATAAAAAAGTAATTTCTAAATTGTAAAACTTAGAAGTGATTTTCTACATGAAAAAAATGTATATAAAAATCATTTATTGCAAGAAGAAAAAAATTTATGACTTGCATCTAAAAGTTATTTTTTTATAAAATAAGTTTTTGAATTATTTAATTAAGGAGTTTTTTTATTGTACAATCGTGAATAATTTTTTCTTTAAGTCCATTCATAAGACAATACATATATAAAATATAGTGGTGAAAAAAAGACATGATGACAGGAAAAAAAAATAATGATAGCAAGATGGACAATTTTATCTTCTAACCACCTTAACATAGTATATTTCTGGATAAAAGCAATATGAACATTTGATAAAAAAAAACTGTATAGAATTGATCAATTCATAAATGAAGAAATGTATTTCAAATGGTTAAATTTAATGTTATAATTATACTTTTAGATTGATTGCTGTTGAAATTTCAGATAAAAAATTACTTTGGATTTGAGAGTATACAAATATTTTTCTTAAACATTTTATTTATTTATGCTTATTTTGGATTATTTGATAAAAAATTATATTTACCTTTTTAAGATACAATTCTAAGCAAAATAAATTTCAAATATTTTGAATTGATTTTTTAAATTATATAATTTAGAAGGAAAAGAAAAACTAGTGGAGACTTGCTCGACACCATCTCCAAGAACAAACTTTCCTAAGGTGGAGTGCCGAAATAAATTACGAGGGTGCAGGAAATATTTTCCTAACATTTGCTGAACCGTGTAATTGAAGGCCCATGTATTACTATTAAAAATTAGGCTTGTTCTTTCTGCACCCCCACGATTTTCTTCCTGAACCTCCACAATTTTAAATATCCCATAATTAACCTTGACCTACAATTTGAAAAAAGGCATCGTGTTGGACTTCCATTGTCATTGTTCATCTTCATCATTGAATATCAACTGTTGTGGAGGGTCGTTGTAATTGTTTGGAGCAAGGTGGAGGACTACGCAACATTGTCGAAGTGTTGTTTGTTTGGGTCGTAGAGGTAAGAGTTAAGTTTTTTTAGGAGCATGGTGGTTATGGAGATTTTGGGGTTACTGGATATCGGGATCCGGTAATGTATTCTGGATTCATGAATCTTGAATTGATTAAATTGTGTTTTCCAGATGAGGGGTGTTCTGGAAGTTAAAATTTCATAAATTGTTGTTTTCTGGATTGCTGAATCCGGAAGCCTAAATTGTATTACAGATTGGTGGATCTAGAATTTTTTTTTTTGTGTTATGGATTCTTAAATCCGGAATGTGTAACTTGCATTATGGATTTCTGAATCCAGGATTGTTTTTTTTTTTGTTATGGATTCCTGAATCTGGAATGATCTTTTTGAATTATGGATTGTTGGATCCGGAATGATTTTTTTGACTTATGGATTCATGGATCCAGAATGCAATGATTTAGTTTCATTTTTTATTTATTTGTAGAAGCATGGACAATAGTGAAGAACTTGAACAAGAATTATATGATGAGGTTGATGTGTGGGATGATGATGATATCGAGAATTCATTATGTAAATCGAAGGGATATGAATGTACAAATGTGTTTACTACAGATGAGGTAAAGTTAAGTTTGTAAAGCATGTTTAAGTTGTTTGTTAATTAGTAAATGAAATAATTTGTTATGATAACTTTTGTAGGTATTTCGTACTCGGGATGAGCTCCTAAAGTGATTAGAAAAGTTGCATTTCACTTTGGTTTTATTATTGTGATATTGAGATCAGATACTTCAACTGGCCAACGAGGAAGGAAGACATTTGTATTATTAGGTTGTGAGAGAGGAGGTAAATACAAACGATATAAGAAGGATTTACAGGTTACTGAGAGTGGAACTAGGAAATGTGGTTGTCCTTT
>Ga0123341_1004611_pt1 | contig 12127 bp, 6 predicted proteins | sample Turbeapinknodule_FD_89959 | JGI IMG/M metagenome (GOLD analysis project Ga0123341, IMG submission 89959) | Root nodule microbial communities of legume samples collected from Mexico - Turtle bean Mexico pink nodule | ecosystem: Host-associated > Plants > Roots > Nodule | place: Mexico: Nepantla... | reverse complement strand
ATCTAATCCAAGAATAGTGTATTATTATTTATTATTGTTGTTATTTTCCCTTTGTTCTAAATCATTAACAAAATGAATGTTAATAACATTAATGTTAATTTTAAAAATCTTCTATAACAATTACTTTAGTATGAAGAATTTATATATCTAATCAAATCTGATAAAATAGATCGAATTTGAAACAAATCTATTGGATTTAATTAATTTGAATTTCAAAATTAATTTAAATTTATATGTAATTTTAGAGGTAAATTATTTTATCTTGTAATTAGTTTTAATCGTCGTAAACACAAAATTATAATCTTGTAATTTCTCCTCAAATTTCTCCTTCTTTTTCAAGTCCATCATTTTCTTTTCCCACAAAACCAAACAATCTTCGACATGAATCAACATAAACACAAGACCAAAATTGATGCCCTATATGAATGGATGCTGGTAAGAGCTTAAATGCAACCTTCATGTTCCACCATCACAAGGCACCATTGTTCACACGAGTCAACCCCAAAAAAACTGATATCCACAACTTAGTCATTTACTGATCCACATGTTCCACTGTAAAAGCTCTGAATTTCCACACGAGACACTTAATGTCATGTGACCAAACCTCATTACTCACATAAATATGGTTCATAACTAAGTACTACATTGGTATCATAAGTACATAAAACTTTTAATTACTACACCAACAAAATTTAGTGTAAAATGCATAAGGTGGTCCATGATATTTAGATTGATAATGATTTTGTGAGGAAATATCACCAAATGACAAAAATATGTTGTTTTAATTTTCTTGGTGCAGTATGAAGGATGTTCATAACAACTCCCAAGTATTTCAATTTTCATGGTTAGTCAAATGTTCCAATCCAAGTTTTCTTGTATTGGTAAACACATTTCTACATTGGAAATAACGTTGTAATCTTGAGAAAAGTCAATAACAACTCATCTATTAGTATGAAGTTTATTAAAAATTTCAATTCAAATCACAAAATTATGTGAACATGCCGTTTCAAGCAATGAAGAATAATGAATTTATTGAGAATATTCTGCGACTAGGCCAATCGCCATTTGGACACCGAACACAACTTCACAAGCATCAATTCAATAACAAAACAAACAAAAATCTGGCAACTAATGTTGATACGAGCAAAGAACAAAAAATGGTTACCAATTTCTAAACAATTTGTGATTCCAGTAATAATAATAGCAAAATGCAATAGCGGCTCAGAGTCGAAATTTTATTGTGTGTGGTGAAGAATTGGCTCAACAATGAAAAACTCTCAAAATTGAAACTCACAATTTGGGGTAAATTAATCAGTGGACGCCGGAGACGTGGACGCCGGCGTTTTTTATGGAATGGAACAAGGGAGAGACGATGACGCGGTAGTGCGGTGGACGGGATTGTTCCTCGCGAGGGTCAATTTGCACGGTGGTGACGCCGATTTCTCTGAGGCGGAACCCTAGTTTTTCCCCGACGCGAGAGGCCACTTTACCGTCCCAGAAGCGCTGGGATCTGGGGAACCGGTTGAGCTGCGCACGGTAGTGAGCCGCGAATTCCTGCTCCGACGAGGAGGCCATGGCTATAATGGAGGAGGTGGTGGTGTTGGTGACCTGGGCGGTGATTTTCCGGCACGACAGCACCAGCTGCAGTACGTGGCGGTGGTTGTTCCGGTATGTACCCGCCATCTCTCTCGCACCGTACGACAACTTCTTGTTAGTTTGAAAACATTATAAGATCACATATTCACATGCTTCTTCTACTTACAAAATAACTATTATTATACTATTTAACATGTAATTATTAACATATTCTAGTTATATATTATAACAATTTTTTTAATCAACTCTTAATAAATAAAAAAATAGGTTATATGTTATGTAGCACAAACAATGATACGACACAAACATGGATATAGACACGAACACGCAGATACGTATAATCTCTAAAATGTAGGACACGGAGATACAAATTTATATATTATATAATTATGAATTATATAAATTGATAATAAAGATTTATGTACACAAGTATAAAGCAAAAATATGTTTTTTCGTGAAAGGTTCAAAATGATTTGTTTTTTATTTTTATAATCATAATAAAAAATTATACAATAAATTTGATTTTTTAGAAATTAATGTATTTTTTCTTTTTAAAATTGTGTTAGAACCGTACTAGAATTGTCAGAAATTCAACAAATATTTTTTGAATTAGATACTTCATGGATATATGTCATAAAGTGTCAGATGAATGTTGATGTCCAATACAAATATTCGACACCTACATGTCATTTAGTAAGAGTGTTCGTGCTTTATATGTAAATTTTTTAAGTGTATGAAATATATTATCCAGAGATAGAAAAATTCTTGTATGGAAATTAAAAAAAAATTTACAGTTTTAAAGTAATTTTCATATATCTATCTACATCTAATATTAGTAAAATACATTAACATATTAATTAAAATATTTGAATTTAATTATTTTGCACTTAATTTTTCTCAAAATTATTAAACATATAACTCCTAAACCCACGTTATTAGTTAAAACCTTACCATTATCAAATTCCGTTAACAATAGTAAATTATTAATTTGTACTTATATACTTATTTTTATTAGTTAGTAATATCAATTAATTATTATAATTTTATTTATTTTATTTATTATATAGAAATTATTTTAAATAATAGTATTTCATTTACCGGTTACAATACTAGTTATACATGTTTGTGAGAGGGTTCCGTTCCGTTGAGTGTGGGGGTAAGAAGGTCATTTAAAGGCGTATGGGGGTTCAAATAGAAGTGAGGTTGTGGGAATAGTAATTTGAACACTGCGTGTTTATTTTTTAATTTTGAAATAAATAAATAACACCTGAGCGAGCGTTTACTGCATCAGTCCGTGGTGTCACTCTTCTCTGGTCATGCGTCCGTACATCAATGGTGACTGAGTTTTTGTGACTATCGGATTCGGAGAGACCCACGCTCGTAAACCCGACCCGATCCAAATTTACCACTTTAGGTTGCTGGACCTAATCGGAGGAGGGGCGAGTAAGGCTTTTCCAACTTTTTCTTCCTCGTGCTTTTTTCTGCTCCGAATTTGCATTCATCAAGAAAACCAATTTTATTTTTTTTTGGCTGTGTCGAAACATTCCATCAGGAAACACTAGTTTTTGTGAGCAGTCAATTTGACAAACAGTTCAGAATTTAGATGGGGCATTCATGGGTGAAAGGGAAGCTGTAATGCAATCATTATAACTTGCATGTTCTTCTTGCAGGTTTTACAGGAATATGTTGAAATCTGGCTGATTTTCTCTCCGGTAGTTCTGTGCTGGACAGGTAGTAAACTGTTGTCTTCATCTTCTCGCATTTTTGAAAAATTCTTTGTATGTTCTTAATTAATGAAAGTTATCATGCTCTTGTTTGTTTACTTGGACAAAATAATAATAGTTAAATTCATCAATGTACTGTGCTAATATACGTTTATCCTGTGTCCAATTATTTTTTAGTCTAGGGTTTTAGAGGTATCTTACCTGCATCTATGGTGAAAGAAAAGTCATGCTCAATGCTCTCTAAATTGTGATTTTTGTTAGTGAAATGTATATCTCTGTTTGCCTATAATATAAGTTCTAATTAAGGCTACGAATATCTTATTATTCATTAATTTTGAATAAATGGGATGGACAATATCCACATATAGTTTTTATTTTGGTGTTAGCACCCTAACATACTAGATTTGAAGCTTGGATAAAAAAGTTGAGTATATGCTTATTCAGTAAGAGCTTATCACCTAAGGGATGATGATGTTACGAACCCAAATCTCACAGTAGCGATTAACAAAGAAAATAGATCGATTATGGAAAATAAGGTCTGTATTATTTCTGAAAACAATAGGAACTTCAGTGGAATGAACTTCCATACTGCCACTGACCTACGCTCCTTCAGAGAACCTAAGTTCTCTGCCCATAACAAACTATTTGATTCTACTCGAAGTCCTCTCTCCCACTCTTCATTTCACATGTCTAGCGCATAATGGCCTTGGGAAGTTGAGGTGCAAACTGCACATTTGAACCCAAATTCATTTTTTGAGGTCTCAACTTGTGAGTGCTCAATCCAATGAAGTTACTTTGATAGGTTATTGTTACAACTCTCCCAAATACCCTCCTTCTAGCTCCTTTAGATAATGTTTGACCCAACTTCTTTTACGCTTCTCTTCTTTCTAATGGAAAAATTAAGCTGAAGACAAATTAACAAAGTAGTTTTTTTTTTATGATGGGAAAGTTGAAATCGGAAAGTAGAGTATAACTGGAGGAGCTTTTTCTTTTGAAAAGAAAGGAAGCCAAAAAGAAATAAGGTCAAATACTACGTTAACTTGTTTGATAAGCTAAAAAAAAACTTGAAGGAGGATTAATAATTATTTTCACAAGCTTTGTCAAACAACTTCGGTATTTCAACCTAAGTGCTCATATGATAAGAAATGCTACATAGAAATTCTCCTCGGGTCTGTTGTTTTCTTTTCTGGTTGAACACTGTTATCAATATTTATGGTTAGATATTCAAATAGGTATTGTTTGTCAAATCAAACCTTTAAGTTAAGTCGTAGACTCTTATGAGTTCACAATTATGTGTAGAGAAAATGAGTTAACGTGTCAAATTCTTTTTTGGAGAAACTTGGTAAACTTGCAGAACTATGAATATTGTATAGACTCTCAAGTCAATAAGAAAGTTATTGAACCCAAAGTCAGTGTTTTATGCTATGACTGCTTTTGAAGGCAACATATATGTATAATTGTACTATGACTTAAATGATGTAAATAAATTAACTCTTTTTGAAATGTTTTCACTGTAAGAACTATTTCTTTTATGAATTTACATATGATTTGGTCATCTGTGTATTTTGATCTTATTTAGTAATGATGTACTATCTCGCTTTATTATTTTGGTTTGCTACTTTGTGTTTATTATGGAATTGAAATGTCACATGATTGTTGCGTCAGTCGAGAGTACTAAAGTTATGCATATGTCATGAATAGTTTTTTAATATATTTTTATATTAGGTAGACTGGTTCGGAAGGATAATCTAATTATTTGTGTAATTCTTCTGCCATAGTAGGGCTATGGATCACGAATCCGGCCAGGGATTTGATTCAGATGACAGTGAACTTGATATGCAAGCAGAAATTAGTGAGAAACACGGGAAAATAGATGAATTTTCAAAAAACCTAGAATTATGTGGAAGTGAAGATGAGAAGTTTGTTGAATTACCTGCAACAGAAATTTCAACAGATATAGAAGCTGTTGAACCATTCATTGGCATGGAGTTCAATTCAAGAGAGGAGGCGAGAGAATTCTACATTGCCTATGGTAGGCGAATAGGGTTTACAGTACGAATACACCACAATCGTCGATCACGAGTAAATAACCAGGTTATTGGTCAAGATTTTGTCTGCTCAAAAGAAGGCTTTCGAGCAAAAAAGTATGTACACAGAAAAGATAGAGTGCTGCCTCCACCACCAGCCACTCGTGAAGGTTGTCAGGCCATGATAAGGCTGGCTTTACGGGATGGAGGGAAGTGGGTTGTCACCAAATTTGTAAAAGAGCATAATCATAAGCTAATGAGTCCCAGTAAAGTTCCATGGCGAGGATCTGGGAAGCACTTGGTTAGCGAGGTATGTCTTTCCATGACAATGTCAAATGTGACTAGATGGTTCTTAAGAACTGATATATGATTTATAGTTGAATACACAGTTCCCAAATCCTTTTTCCTTTGTTATTTGTTGTTCTGTTGTCGTCCAAGGAATGAAATGCAAAGAGGTCAGTCAAACAGTGCACTTTTAATGAACAATTTAAGTATGTTTTAATTGAACTGGACATAATTTAAGTATGTTTTGATTGAACTGATAAGATCTCCACTCCTAATGTTGTGGGATTCACATCAGTTTTGGAGGGATTCAAATAGACATAACAAGACGAGCTTGTCTAGCAAAATACAAGTAAATCCTTAATTTTGTGTTGAAATTGTAAGTGTCGATTACTTTAGTCCCTGAGTTTGCAAAACATTTATCACTTTCGTCTTTTATGTCTCGGCCCCAACCATTTACTCAGATTTCCTGCCTTTTCGCTGGTGCCTCTGTTTTTATCTATATCCTCAACTACTCCAACCAAAACCTTCTTGTTAGCATTCCTGTCATGTAGGCTTTTAGTTATTTGAAGGCAGTGTTTCCCATGTTGCCTAGGATTTTGGATTCATTGATTCTCCTAAACATCTTCCTATATATTCCTAAGACCATAAGGGTGTTCTGTCAATATTACATCACGAAGATTTGGTAATTAGTAAATGAGATATGGCAGCAACTTTTAACAAACTATTTTGGTTGAAATTTATTAAAAAAAATACAACTTTTTAGGTCCCACTTTTTGTTTTCCAAAAATAAATGAGTCACGCCATAATTTTGTAGTTTTCAGAAATTTTAACCAATAATTGAGTGTCTTGTTACACTCCTATTAGACAATTATTACCTGACATTGACCTGTATTGAGATTTTACATAAAAGGATGAGTCCCTTCCCCCAGCACCCAAGAAAAAAAAAAAAGCTATGAATCTGATTGATTAAATTGTGAAGTAACATTGAAAGCACATCTCAAGCTGCTTGGATAAGTTTTTTGATGATTTCATTGTTAGTATCGCAGGATGAGAAGGATAAGAGAATCCGTGAGCTATCACTTGAGTTGTACAATGAAAGGCAAAAGTGCAAACGACGCTGTGCTGCATATGAAGAGCAATTAAATATGATTTTGAATGATTTAGAGAAGCACACCGAACATATTTCTGAAAAAGTTGCTGCTGTAGTACGAAGTATAAGAGAGATTGAGGAGGAAAAATCAGATTCAGATGGTGGGTAGTTGGTGCTATTATAGCCTGTTTCCTCATTGGAGACATCCTGGTTGAGATTGTTAAGTCTTCTGGGTATCGAAGGCTAACATTATGCTGTCGGCATTTAGATGCGATTTTGCTTGAAGTAGTGTGCTGTATCATGTAGCCTTCAAGTTAAACTTCAGGCAGCATAAGTTTACTCGAAAATTCATCTTCTGGTGTTTACCATGTCGTGCATTATGTTGGTGCTTAAAGTGTAATTCATACATGATTTATTATTCTTGCCCAAAACCGGTGAGTATAACTGAGCCATTTCATTCTTCCATTTGACTAAATTTTTTCGATTCTCAGTGATCACTTAACCTTTTCCAAGTTTGTAAGATCATGGTTTACATCAACTATCACTCTACTTGCATTCTGCTTACATATTTAATCATCACTTTTCAGTTTCATAATAATGCCAAATTTATCTCATTTTCAGGTGTACAGTTTGTTGTTATCTTGTCATTTCGTGTTAGATATCAGTTAAAAGATAATCATGCTAAGGTTAAACATTAATCGCAAATTTTCTATTCCATTGAAGTTGACTTACGAACATACTGCCAAATAAACATGCAGCTTGTAGCAGGGCATTATTCATGCATATGCAGGCTTTACCAACTACCAAACATGCCAAATAATAATTAATCAAAGCCATGTTACCTTATTTTCCGTGAATTTATATCCCAAATCCACGCTGTACTTTATAAAAAAAAACAAAAGGGTGATCAAAATTCAACAGAATCATCCAGCACAGTTATACAGAGTGAAAAATGGAATCAATCATTCTGCCTCAAAACTTCAACAACAAACACAAGACATTGTAACAGTAGCAGTGGTTCCCTGATTCCAGTGTCCTTCCTCCAAGGTCAAGAAAAAAAATTTAAGTTCTAGCATTACCAAGGCAAGGCTCATCTCATTCAATTTACCAAACCAGGTGCTAACCCTCCAAAAAGTCCATTGGAAAAAAAACAAAAAAAACACACTCCTGCACATGTGCCTCTTCCAAAACCATAAAAACATGACATGCATGGTGAGTAGGAGGAGGCACAGGCGCAGATTACACACCTAGGAGAAGATGAATTGAGATGGGTTTGGTCTAAACTTCCATGATAAAGAAAAACCGTCACATGTTGATGGTCTGGTCTAATCCTCACGACACACATGTATACATAACTGAATTACCTGACACATGAAGATTAATCCTAAATCATGTGATAATTTTCTCCCCAGATTATTTACAACATGGGAATTGAACCAAAGTGATGTATAAAGTATCTGGAAAGTGGTTGAGATGGAACGATGAGGTTTCAAGTGAGAGCACTGAAGCCACCCCCTTTCATCATTTGCTTGAACTCCTTGTAATCGACCATTCCATCTCCATCAACGTCCACCTTCATGATCATCTTCTTGCAATCCTCCACCGTTCTCCCCTGCTTCAACCCCAGCGAGGACAAAACGGTCCTCAACTCTTCCACGGTGATGAAGCCATCGCCGTTCTGGTCGAAGACGTTGAAGGCCTCTCGCATGTCCTCGTCCTCGTCACGGTCGTCCATGATGTGCTGGTAGAGTTCCCCGAACTCATCGATGTCGACACACCCATCTCCGTTAACGTCTATTCTCTCGATCATCAGGGTAAGCTCCTTGTCGGGAATGAAAATGCCCAGATTCTCCAAGGAGTCGTTGAGCTCCTTCTTCGTGATTCTCCCGTCACCGTTGCGGTCGAACATCTGGAAGACGCGCTTGAGCTCGTGGGGGTCCATTGGTGGTGAAATTGTGGTGATGAGCCTGGAGGAGGAAGAAGAGGGTGGTGGTGGTGGTGTGGTGGTTGATCGGAACCAAGAAGGGGAGAGGATGGCTCGCACCTTCTTGGGAACCAGAAACAGGAGAAATGGGTGTAGGAGATTGTAAAGAAGAAAAAACCTATGCAAAATAGTTGGCATCGAAAGAGGAGTTTGTTGGGTGAAGAGAGATTTTTGGGTTCTAAATAAAGGCTTCTTAGGTTAGGCAAATAGCTTCATTATTTGCATTTATATATATATATACACACATAAGATAAACCACTTCCAACTACTACACTTTAGTTATCTTTTTCTTCTTCTTCCACAACATACACTCACTCACACACACACTTCATGGAGCCATGCAAGAGCTCTCTGTCCTTTCACTCACTTTATCTTTCACGCGTTTTTCCATCATTAAAGAGTTAGATTATACACTATTTCAGCAATATTACAATTCAATTATATTTAAACTATTTACTATCGGATCCATTCGTTATATGTTTCTCATGCACACGAGTTGACAGTCTCGATGTAAGGAAGGTGTTGGAGATGTCACATCGACTAAAGATAAAGATATTTAATAGTATATAAATGGGTGCAAAACGATCAGAGTTTCATATAAGATCTCCAACAATTATTAAAATATGGTGATAAGTTGACAATACTAAACCAGATTATAAATGGAAAGAAAAATAATATTTTGTTAAAATATGTTGGATCATAGTACATAAGTAAGTGCAAATCTCATCTTTTAAATCATTTTTATGAGGTTGAGTTAGGTTTCAAGTCCACTTCTTAACATGGTATCAAAATCATTTAAAGTCTATCCTATCAAAAGTTTGTTGGCTCTATTGTGTTATCTGCTATCGAGCCGTTATCGGACCACTCATAACATATATTGCGTGAGGGGTGTGTTGAAGATTTCACATCGACTATAGATTAGGATATTTCATTGTAGGTACAATGATTTTATGAGGCTGAGTTGGGCTTAAAATTCATTTTTTAACATGATATCAGAGTCATTTTGAACATATAATAATTGTTTGTTGAGCTTATCATATCATCCGCTATCAGATCGTTATCGAACCACTCAATATATACGAGTTGATAACCTCGACGTGAGGGATATAAAGAGATAAAGTTTTGGCAATTGTAAACTAGTGTTAATGTTGTAAATATAGACTTTGCACCATATGAATCATATTTTATTGATACATAATGCAAGAGAGTATACAAAAGGTGGTGTTGCATAATTTATTACAGATGCAGAGTTTTTTACTGCAGTAGAATAGAAGCAGTGATATGTGGTTGGTTTGAGAAAGCAACATAATGATGGTTGGAACTTGGTTGTTGAAAGACGCGTTGAAGTTTAAATAATGTGTTTGGAAGGAAGGAAGGGGCCATGAATGGTGTTTGTTGGCTTACCTGTAATTTAAGTTACAATGAAGTTATTAATAATGTTGAACAGTGGAAGTGGTGCCATCACACACAATAAATTAACACAGACCCTCTCCACTCTTGAATGCCTCAAACCCCAACATTTATTATTTTTTATGAACTCTTCTTCTCTTCCAGACTCAATGACCAGGTAAAATCTTTCTAAAAGGTGAATCTCAGATCCAAACTCTTAATCTTACTAATACTATATGTATTAATTCCTTTAAATATCTTTGCTATCACTCAAACATCTTATTATAATTTAATTACTCATCTTAAATTTTAACTTTAAGTCATTTTTTATTAAATGTTTTTCTCTTTTACTCATGGGAACTTTTTATTCTAATTTTCTTATTAATAAATAGGCTTTTAAAATAATTCATATATGTTGGAAGCTATGTAGTATAGACACAAAAATACATATAATCAATCATTAAAATGTAGGACATAGAAACAAGAATCTATATATTATATAATTAATATATTTTTATTTTTAAAATTATGTTAGAACGTGTTAGAATTGTCAGAAATCTAACAATTTTTTTTAATTGAACACTTCACTAATATATGTCTTACAAGTATCTTACGAATGTGATGTGTCTAACACACCGTTTAAGAGAATTTTTACAGTGACTTAAATGGAAAAAAAAAACCATTGAGGAGGTAAGAAATAAAAGTGAGTTAAATAAGGTTATAACATAGAAAGATGAGTTTAAAAAGCAATGGGGTGAGTGAAAGAGCGTTCATAACGGATCTAAAACCTAAATTAAATTGAAGGAGAAAGAGAGAAACTTTAATTATATTATTATTATTTATTATTATTAGAGAAAGAGAAAGAGAGAGAAACTTTAACTATATTATTATTTATTATTATTTTCGGTGACTTACACTCAAAGACCTGTTTGCGCGTGTTTGGTAGGGTGCCAACACGTGGCATCTTTCTGTCTTAATATTTTTTTGGCGTTAGTGTTTGTATAACATAATAATAATAATTATTATTATTATTATTATTATTGTTATAATAAGTTAGTTGGTCTGTTAATTAGGTATAATCTATTACTCCGTCCTAATTTTTTATTAATCTTTCATTTTTACTTTTATTAATTATTCTTGAATTAATTAAGTGCAACGCATCACTGTCAACATTCTTTTTTTTAATAACACAAGACTCCTTATTTTTTTTATTAAAACAAATAAAATTTGTAATTAAAAATAGTGTAATGATTTTAAACCAAATATTTTAACCAAAAAAATTTAAATTTCGTTTTGAAAAATTCAATGAAAATATTTGGTTCCCACCAAATTGCAAATAGTCCATTTCAGAAAACATAATTAAAATTTTGTTTTGAAAAATTCAATAACATTATTTAGTTCCCACCAAATTGCAAAATAGTCTATTTTCAGAAGACATAATTCAATTTTGTTTTGAAAAATTCAATAAAATTATTTGGTTCCCACCAAATTGCAAATAGTCTATTTCAGAAAACATAATTAAAATTTCGTTTTGAAAAATTCAATAACATTATTTGGTTCCCACCAAATTGCAAATAGTCTATTTCAGAAAACATAAATACTTTAATTATATTATACTAAAATTACATTTGCAACCTAATACTAAGCTAGATTTAAACAATACTCATATCATTCATATATGTTAAATGAAACATGATATAGAAGTGGATATATCATTATTAAAAAAAAATGTGGTAAAAAATTAATCAGTCTTAAGTATTTCATATAAGAATTAAAAATTTGATCTCAATAAATCATGATCATTTTATATAAAAGTTAAGAAATTACTTTCAACTCAAATCTTGTGAGTTTTTATTTTATATATATTATTTTTTAACATATTCCTTATTCCTACTTAATTTGGGACAATCTCACACGAATCTTAACAATTACAAAATTAGAAAAAAAAGTAAAAGTTTACTTTATAGATAATAACAAATTCCAATCACAAGTATTTGTAAATATTGAACATGTTAAATTTCTATTTTGTATT
>Ga0123341_1004610_pt1 | contig 12127 bp, 7 predicted proteins | sample Turbeapinknodule_FD_89959 | JGI IMG/M metagenome (GOLD analysis project Ga0123341, IMG submission 89959) | Root nodule microbial communities of legume samples collected from Mexico - Turtle bean Mexico pink nodule | ecosystem: Host-associated > Plants > Roots > Nodule | place: Mexico: Nepantla... | reverse complement strand
TTAGATATCAATTTTAAAATTATTTTATAATATTTTATTAATAATAGAAACCTCATTAAATATCAATAATTTTTTAATTTCTAAATCAGTATATATAGTCGATTAATTATTATTTTTCTCATTGTTAAAAACCTAAATTTTTTATCAACTTGTTACAAACTAAAAACCTAAAAACCTAGCCTGAGTATATTTCAAGTCAATAAGTGCAAATAGTTAGAAGATGAGAAACAAATATCACAAGAGGAACCTTCAAAAAATCTAAAGATAGCCCAAAAACCTTAATCAGTTTTGGGATGAAGAATGAAAGATTGACTAATTAAAGATGGAAATGAGAAAAAGAAGAGGAAGGGAAAAGATTGTTTGAAATCGCCATATCTACACCATAATTGCTATTGCAAGATTACAGTGTATTTTCAGGCAATGTAAAATGGTGGTATATAAACATAACTAGAATTTAAAACACCCAGGAAAGTGAGGAGGGTGATGGAAGGCCTGGATCTACATCAAAATCTGAAATTGGTGATTAGTTTGATAAAGGAAGTAATCAAGAGTGTGCATAAGCATCAGTGAAACCTCCATCTAGTGCAAAATGTTGGCACTCAAATCCAATAAGCTTCTCTAGATCTGAGCTTGGAATCCAACCATCACCAAATTGAGCACTATCATCCAACCACTCAAGAAAATCTTCCTCTTTCTTCAAGTCACTTGTTACAAGTTTATCTTGAATGGATTGCACCACCAAAGGTGTCCTTGAGGAACAAGAAGTGGTTGGAGGGGGAATGAGGGAATTGTTCTTTCTAGTGGTCCCAGCAAGAGAGTTTCTTCGAGTTGGGTGGGGATGGCTGTGTTCAGCAGTGTAGGTAACCAGAAAAACTGCAGGATCTAAGTGGCTCCTTTCAACCTGTTTCCTCGCCAAACACCCTTTCGAACTGCTGCACCTATAGTAGCTTCTTGGATAGGGAGAACCCTTTATTGGTTTCTGTCCATATTTACGCCATGCCCATGCATCGTCAAGACCTTCTGCTGTTGTTACCTGCTTCACCACACTCTTGTTCTGGTTCTTCTTCCTGCAACAACACTCACATCGTTATTCACTATGCCCTACCACACCCCCTTCAAAAAACATCACACAATTTTAACTCTATTATGTAAACAAAATACACAAATTCTACTCTATCCTAAAAATAAGAGTTTTAGTATCATCATTCAGAAACGAAAAAAAAAAAGATGAACCACTTTACTGATACAACTCTTATACAAACACCAGTTCAACAAAACAAAAACATCATCTGTCTAAACTCATTTTAAACAAAAGTGAAATTTTGCGTTAGATTGATTGCAAATAAACATACCCTTTTTTACACTTTGGTGTTGGGGGGACTTTCAAGCCTTGTAGAGCTAGCTTCTCTTCTGATGCTTTGAGTTCTTTGACTTGCTGGGGTTCTATGGGGATAGAGAGAGAAGTTGTGACGATGGTGTGAGGTGAAAGAGGGTGCAAAACTGGGTAGAAAGGTTTGTAAAGATCTTCGAGATCATCAAGGACCCTGGTGGTTTCTGAGAATTCTGGAAAGCTATCAAGTAGCTCGTCTTGGTGAGAGAAGAAATAAGAAAAATGAGGATTTGGATCGTCCATGGCGGTGGCTTCACCACTGCTTCCTCTCACAATAGCCTCCAAATCCCAATCCCTCAAGCACGCAAATTCATCCATGAACCAAGTACCAACTATAAGAAATGAAAAGAAAGAGTGGTTGTTGGACGGTGAGAGTTCAAGGTGAAATGAAAGTCAGAATTTTTTTTGCTAAGTGAAGAGGGTTTGAAGAAATGTTTGGCTATATATAGAGAGATGAAATGGATGTTCTTGCTTCTTGTTGTTGGTTGGCAATAGCAATAGTATTTCAAAGGGGTTGACTAACTGTAAAGTCAAAATGAGAGCAAGTGGATGTGTAGAAGGGATTTTTTTTCAGCAATTCGGTGCTGATTCAATTAATATATTGCCCAACCTTTCCCTTTGTTTGTGTTCGTAGACGAGTGAATCACAGGGAATAAGACTATTGAATCAGTCTTTGCTAGCGGTTAAGTCAATTCAATACATGCAATTTGGTTGGAAGGGCCAATAATTTCAAGTTTACACATTATTTTATATATATATATATATATATATAGAGAGAGAGAGAGAGAGAGAGAGAGGGGAGAGAGAGAGATGTGGATGAAGCTTTATAAGTCTTCACATGGCCGTTTTTCTCTTACGGCTGAAAGTGATTAAGGTGGTGGTATGAATGCAGTTAGCTAGGATTACTTATATAGTATGTTTCTATAATATCTTATGTAACACTTCCTTCACATTCATTATATTTTAATACCTTTTCATCTCTCTTCTCTGTTTATCCATTTTTTATTCTACAAGTTATAATATAAACTCCACTAGGATAATTAGATCATGTTACGTCATGCGTGCATGTGAGTTTAGTTAGATATTTTTTATTACTTTTATTTGACAACTAATTATAGTAATATATACCTAAATTAACAAGGTAGTTTTTAAATATTATAATAAGGTTTTCAATTAACTATTTACAAAATAATGATTGCCAAAATATTAGTTAAAAACTTAAACTTTCTTTCAAAATCACTTTTTTTATTTGATTTTTTTCCCTATTTTTCTTCATCTTATAAATCATAAATATTGTGATACTGTGATTCTTATACACCTAAGGAAATTTTTCACATGAAAAATTGAATATATAATTTTCGTCGTAAAATTATTTTTTAATTTATGTAGTCAATTTTAAACCTTCTAAGTACTTATAGAAAGAAAATTATTATAATTAGTTTTTTTTTACATGATAAACGACTTTCAAAATCAACATTATTGTTTGTTTTCGTAGGTCAATATAGTTTCATATCGTTGAGGAGTTAAAGTCAAATGCAATTTATATACTCCCTCCTCTTTCAACCCACCGATGTACCTTTTAAGAATAAAATCATGACAGAACACCGACTTTCAAAGCGGACAATACATCGAATGCGGTGATTAACCTTAAAAATTTGCTTGTTATGAAAAAAAAAACTGAGAAAAATCAATTTTAAATACTTGAACGAACAACATGTTTAATCCTCTTATTTTTTTTATGTTTGGTCCTTGATAATTTCATTGAATCTAAGTAATATCTGAGTGGTGTTGTTGTGGCCAAAAATGTTGGTGTCTATTTGATTACGTTTGAGTTAGAGGGAATTGATTTGGTGATATTTGATGCAGTGAGTTGAAGTGGCTAATAATTAGTTACATAACGCACACGTTTCTAGCTCTTTCTTGATATAGGATGTTAGGGTTGTCACTGTAAGTAGCTCCACTCCTTCCTTAGATTTGAGACCACATCTCCTCACTATACCGTATACTACAAATCCTAGCCAGGAATCTAGCAAAACCCAACTTAATCACTTTTTTTTTTTCATTTTACACTTTTAAGATGTTCCCAATTCAATGGATTCTTTTATACGTGTTTATAAAAAAGTATATAATTTTGGCAATTAATTGGGAAGTAAGTTTTGAAGTAAATAGGTTGATGAATTAATAGTAAAAGAAAGTAAATAGGTTTTGCAAGTTGTAATATTGAGGGTGGTGTTGAATAGAGTGTTAAATTGAGAAGGACAAAGTAGAGCAAAGAAAAAAGAAGCATCTTAAAAGCTGAAACGTTCTTTGTTTCGTAAAACGCAGGGAAAGTGGTACATGCAAATGTGGACTTTTACGAGCAAAGTGGTCCGTCTAGTACACTTCAAAACTATCAAATCAAACGTAACATTTTCATCATATAGCCCAATTTTATGACTTTACTGCTTCTGCTTATTCTCTTCACAACACATTTTTATTATCTTATGGGATTACTTCTTCCCCTCTACCACCCTGCTTTCTATGCTTCAATAAAGTTTTTTAAAGAATAAAAAACAAAATATTTTTTCATCAATTTAAATTAACAAAATATTTAAGTTATTTTTAAATCTTAAATGTCTTCTTCATACACTTCCTCATTCATCTCACCAGCACAATGAGATAATATAATTTAAATCACAGTTAGTTAGTTGTCCGTACATTTAGAAACTAGTTAACAGATTGGTTCAATCATGTCTCGAATAATAGAATAATTGCTTAGTGATACTATATTTGAATGTTATGACATTTAAAGAGAAATGTTAGCAATTCATTTTCTTGCAGATTTGATTGAACATGCTCTTTATTAATAATTGAAATTTAATGAAAATACAAGGAAAAAAAATTGAATCTCAATCTTAATGTTGTAGGTTTCCATAAGTTTTATGACTCACTTCTTAATATATTTCTTAATATATGAAAGGTCTTATTTAATAATCCTAACAATTTTGGGTCAATAAGAATAAAGATAAATTTATTGTGACGTGTCTTGTACTCATCCCTGCCAATAATGTTATTAAGTTGTGATTATTATGATGTGTTGGTTTAGACATTCTTAATATATTATTTTTCATGTATTTGATTGTCAAACTTTTTTAACCCTGACGCACTTTTCTAATCATCAAGTTTATAAAATATTGTTTTTCCAATTTTTGTAAAATGATATTTCTTTTAAAGTAATAATAAGTCGTCACGTTGAAAAGAAAATGATAAAGTTGAATGGCAAAAATCTTCTTCTCAAGACGACATCGTAAAGCGTTACACACTTCATCACCGACTCTATCGACCTCCTCTCCAAACGTGAGTCATGCCCCTCAGCTTGGTTCTTTATTCCTTCTCTATTCTCAGCGAATAAATAGAATAAGGTTTTAAAAGACCATAATATTTGGAAATTTTGCTTTATTGAAGTCTAAAATTTTGAAAATGGCTTCACTTTGGCAATGGTGTGGTGCCGCGTTTTTATTTCTAGAGTTGTTTCTGTGCAGGAACCCATTATGTTGGTTTCATCTATATTAAAAATTGAAAAGGAAAAAGATTCTAGTATTTGCATTTAAATTAATGAAATGTTCTAACCGCAACTATATTAAAATATATTATTTTAAAAATAGACTAAAATGGAAATTACTAAATCTAAATGACAAAAATGCTATTTAGAAAATAATAATAATCATGCACAAGTTTTCTAGTGCATTCAATGGTAGGTCTAATTAATTTAAGGGACGAGTAGACATGAAAGAAAAAAACTTCCCTGATCTTCATTCAAAAGAATATGTATCAAGCTTCCTGAAATAAAAATTAAGTACGAATTATGTTGACATTTCCACGTTCATCCATCACTCTGATGAGCACACACAATTTTACTTTGCAATCCAGGTTGCAAAAAAATGTAAATTATATTTCATAAAATGCTATTGACTTAATACAACATACTTGGTAAAGCTAACCAATGAAAAGTTACCTAAACCCTTTAAATAATATAATGAATTAGAAAAGGCCAAGAAAAAGACGTATCAAAATTTCAGTTTTTCTTTGATGCCAATCGCACTCTTTTCCCTTCAATACAAAACTTCCTACTACCTGTCAGCTGCAATCAAGGAACAAATCAGGTCAAAACGGGAACGATGCAAGTAATAATAATAATAATATGATGGATATTATCAAAGCATGGAATGTCAAGTATAATATCTAATGATTCCAAAATCCCAGATATACAATTATTAGATGAGTGCAACATTATTTCAAGCATCATATATTTCTTCTGTCAACAAGAGGTTGCCATTAGCACAACATTTGACTCTATCAAGAAAAGGTTGCCAGTAGCACTACCTTTTGCCGTAAGTAAGCAATACTCTCTTTTTTCGAAGAAAGGTCAGACAAAACCGAAGGTGAATGTTCATCAATAAGAACTTTGAGCTGTTTCAGTTTCAACGATTCTCCAGGCACCTGTAGTTAAGCAGGAAGTGATCCATCACGGATTTATCAAGGGGAAAAAATATTTGCAACGCAAAAAATAGTACTCACCTGCTGTAAAATCTTTTTGCACAACTTTTTCAGCTTCACTTTGCATTCAACGATCTTTTCTACTTTAACCAAGTCATCATGGTCTTGTTTTTCAAGGGAATCCATGTCAGCAGAATCTTCATCACTATCATCAAAGGATGTCTTCTTCCCCTGATAATAGCAGCCAGCTACTTTCTTGGGTCTGTCCTTGATACCTAGTCCCTGCTTCCCCGTTGTGGCTTTCTCCTGGTAGAACAATTACTGTATAGTTAACTATACTGCTATATAATTAATTATTTCATCCTACAGGTTTGGCTACGAAATTATTACCACAATATAGCCCAAGGGTTTTAAGATATCGATTACGAGTGTTCAAGGGTCCCATTAACTCAAACCGATCCAACCCAATTCAACCCATCATTATATAATATTCTTAACTTTAATTTAATATTAGTACACTTATATACAAAATAAAGATTGATATAAATCACATATATTAAACATCATTTTCTTTCTCTCTTGTCCTACTCTCCTTGCTCAAACATTCCTTAGAGCATCTATAGTAGAGAACATCCATAGGTTATTTAACTACTCTTTGCAAATCTTAGTCTTCCATGCCATATTTAAGAACTCCATCTAATTTTAACTTCAATGATAAACTCGCTATTAGTATAACTTTCTCTCAAACTAATAGTTTTTGTACAAAAGGAAAATAATTTTTTCATTTGTAAGAACATGATCTTTCACATAAATAGTTCTTTTACACTATCGAACTCCAAAGCAAATGTCATGTAAAACAAGTTCATAGTTTACAAACTAAATTTTGAACAGTCTACAAAAGATGTGACGTTTTCTCATATCTATACGTCAAACAAAATACATATATAATATAAATATTTGAAATTTGTATAAAACTGAATTGGTAAAGAAAGAATAGTGTATTTTTTAAATTGTAAAACATTTTTTATTCTCTGCGTACCAATTGATCCAATCCAACTCGATCTGCCATTGATGAAAGTTGGTACATTTTGGACTTGATAGAAAGGTGACAATCCAGCCCAACCAAACCCAACCCTAACCATTAACACCCCTAATATCAGTCGAGTATCACCAAAACCTTCTTAAGATTGAACATCACATGCGACTATACTACTGTTATCATTTGACAAAATGAAATAAACAGAAATGACTATATTACCATTACATGTATAACAAGTACAATAGCAAAGAGGTCACATACCTGGACTAGATTATAAAGGTTTTCTTGATCCTCTTCATGAAAAGCAGTTCTCTCTGCCCTATTTCTTACAGTTTCAGATGTAATAGACTTTTTCTTCTTCAATTCAGCTCCAAGAAATCCACCAGAGATAAAACCATACTTGTAGCCCCACCAGTCTGGAGGTATAGCAGGATATTTGCTTTCTGTACCAATGCAGTAACCAAAGATCATATATGATGCCAATCAACATAAGTAGCACAAACTACATTTCGGTAGTGTGTACCTTCAACTTCAACAATTTGAATTTCAGATGCCTTCGACATGTCCAGCTCACCATCAGAGTTATCAGTAACCCCAGATATGTCTCCCTTTTTAACCTATTACCAACATCATAGAAGTAAACAAACAACAAGCTTGGATGAAATAAAACTGCAAAACACATTTAAGAAGCTAGAATATAGAAAATGCTACCACCATTAGCTTAATATATCAATTTTAAAGATTTAAAGCATCAAGATTTTTCAAAAAGAAAAAAGAAACGCAGGGGCATCTAATATTCAAGCATCCATTCATGCAATGAAATTTGAGAAGATTGCAATCTATGGTTAGCCTCTGTCTAAATTAAGTATAATGGAACAAAATTGAGCTTCCTCGAATATTGGAGTTACAATTCAAAAAAAAAAAATCTTTAGTAGTAATAGGTGTTCCAGGTTCATCGAATAAAACATAAAAAGCAAATATATTGAGAGAATAAAAAAAGTAAAATAACAAAGTAGAAATGCACAAACGAACATGGATAGATAAATACTCTAGAGAATATCAGACCCCAATCCTATTCCCACAATTTTAGTGAGAGAAATTCGTTCAATTCAGCATCGCCACTCAGGTTGTTAAATGTAGAGCGAATGGTGTATTTAGTATCGAGAGTAGGAACTAACAAGAATTCCTTCGAGATCCTTCATGGAATACTGCGAGACAAGCTTCCCCCTCTCTCTTCTCTGGTATCTGAAACAAAGTAAAATTAAAATCGTGCACATCAAAACTACACAACATAAGTAAAATCAAATAAAAAAAGAAACACACCTTCCCTGTGGCCTTGTAGTTTTGGAGACAGAATCATCATTGTCAACAAGAACATTAGCCTTGGTTTCCTTCTTAGGTGAGTTATCCTCAATGTCTAATAAAGTTCGCAAAACACAAACCTCAAACACAATCAAGTGGGAAAATCACAGACGGGTACGAATATGATATGACTATACCTGTGTCATGGGATTGAGGCGCTTGCTATACACATCACACGGAGAAAAAAAAAAGATCTCAGCGAAGAGCAAAAAAATTTGAACGAACACGAAAAAAAAAAAAGTGAGAAAGAAACATACAACTTTCAATCTCTTGAGTATATTATCAAATTGAGTGGTGTCGAAGGCCCATTGGTTTGGCTTCTCAAGGCCAACACCTGTAATCGAATTTAGAAGCGAATAAGCATAACGATTGCAAGAGAGATAGAAAGGAAATGTAAAATTGAAGAATAAAGAGAAAGAAGAAACCAGTAGTGTCTTGTTTGTTTTGGACTCGAACGTGTCCTTTGATCCCCTGCTTATCTTTTCCAAGACCTTCTCCTTCTTCCCAACCCTAACATTATACATAATATAGTTGAATTCAATATATATGTGAAAAGTATAGAATAAATTGAAAGGTGGAAGGAGAGACGGAGCGTTCACCATTTGCTTCATGAGGCGAAAAGCAGCGGATTGCCTGGCGACACCGACGTAACAGAGAGGGGATTCGGGCGCCGCCATGGCTCCCACCGTACACTGCCGCTGCTACCTTCTTTTCTTTCACTTCTTCTCTTTCGAGTGCTTTTCTTTAGAAACCCCAGACAAAGCCTCTCCTACCAACCACTACGCGCTCAGGGTTTTCGGTTTTTTTTGTTATGGGTTAGGCTTCACTCGGTTGGTTCATGGGCCTCACTCGGTTAGTTCATGGGCCTCACTCGGTTGGTTCATGGGCTTCACTCGGTTGGTTCATGGGCTTCTCTCGGTCCATATCACTCTTTACACAATCGGCTTTTTCTTTCTGCACTCTCAGAATAAGATTTTCAAAACATATGAAATATACTTTAGAAAAAAAAATTCAGAATAAGATTTTTACAACAAACTTTTCAAAATATATGAGATGTTTTTTAAATGAGCTTTCAGAACAATGTTTCTATAATAAATTTTTATAACATATGAGATGTGTTATGGAACAGAAATTTTTTAAATAAAATTTTCATAGAGCAATGATAGAGGACGTCTGAGGTCCAACAAATCTAAGATAAATCTGAGACCCAAGTCCACCCTATGATTACATTTTCCACCATGCCTTAGAGAATTACTAGGAGTTAGGAGATGAACATCTATTGATGTCTCTTTTTGTAATATATTTAGAATTATAATAGATTTAAAATAGAACAAGAGAAGTAGGAATAGGAGAAAAGGACTTATGAGAAGTAGTAAAAAAGACACATTTGTTTGGGACGGCATTTCAAATGCCTTTTCATTTGCCTCCTTTGTCTTGATATATGACCGGCCCTGTGTTTAGCTCTTGTAAAGACACATTGAATTTTGAAGTAAAGTTATTTTTCTCGAATTGAGTGAGAATTTGTGAGACTTGTTCTTCTTTTCCTAGTCTTATCTTGTGAGTCTATGGGAGCTCTCAAGTAGCGTCATTCTTCACTCATCTTGGAGACTATTCACCTTCCAAGTGACGTGTTCCTCTTCCCTTGCTTCAACCACATAAGTTTTTCAACCTTTCATCTTCTTCTTCTATTTCCATTTCATAACAAATTATAAACATGTCTTGTTCATTTGTTCTTGATTTCAATTGGTAGTTTGTGTTTGTTTCTCTTCGGTTTGAATTGTTTCAATCGGTTCATCTTCCATAAAATGAGTTTTTATTCAATTTGAATTGTTTGTTTGATATTTCAATTCGTTCATTTTCTTTAAAAGGTGTTTCTATTCGGTTTAATCGGATTATCTCTTTAGTTTTGTGTTCTTGAATTGTTTGATAATCTTGATCCTAATTCTTTAAAGTGTCAACTAATGAATCATCTCCTAATCAACTCACATTAGTTTTCCATGACAACTATCTCTCATATTCTTCTTCCTCTAAAAGAGTGCAATGACAACGGAGAATAAAAGTGTAGTTGTAGGTGCAACTTGGAGATGGCGATGATGAAAGGTATTTTAGTCTTTTCAATCTTAGTACGGGGTACACTTAGTGATTCTGGGAGTGCAGGATGCAAAAAACTTCACAACATTGTTGTCTGCGTTGTTACCGAGGACTGCTTCCAGTTTCCAATGTTAAAACTAGAATGAAAAGCCCAGGTACGACACAGAAAACATAAATTTTATTAAATTGTTCACTGAAACAAAAAATGAAAATTAAAAATTTATTTGCTTAATTCTCACTCTCATACACATTCTCAGCACACAAAATTTACACTGTCACTTGTTATTTTAATTAATGAAACTTTTCACTTGTTTATTGGTTAAAAAGCCCGTAAATTTGTTTTGGCAGAGATTGATTATCATTGAACTTGATGAATACCTTTCATTAGAGTTGATTAACATGAAACTCAAACTAATACTATTTTATTAAAAAATATTCACCTGTTATCTCGTGTAATTTTATAATTTAATTTTTTTAGTTGTTTGTCATTTTTTTTATTTAACCTTTTGTTTTCATTTTTTATTACCTTATTAATAGTTTGATCACTCAACCTAAAGATTGTTAATTCGAGGTTAATTCCAGGGACATTGACCCTGGGAAGCTTAAAAAAAATATATACTCAAACAAGTTTTGATGTGAGGATGGAGAAGAAATTTCAACTCCTTTATGTTTTGTTTAAATGATGTGATGGAAAGTAGAGAAATAGAAAATGAAACGAAGAAAGACAAAAAAAATATTAAAATGAGTGAAATTGTATTATGGACCTTTTCAAAACTTCTTCTATTCTAAAATTTTAATTTCTCCAAACATTACGCCGAAAATTTTTGTTCTTTGAGATAAAAAAAAAACTATTAGTGTATATTATTATTATTATTATTCTATATTTACATTAATTTATGAGCATATAAAATATTTTATATAAAACAATTTACTAAATTATTTTAATTTTAGTATATGAGTAGATTTTCCAGCCACCGTGGCTGCTATGTTTTTTGTTTAAGTGACTTGTTCTGTGTGGTGAGACAAGATCAAGGTTTGACCGTGATGTCGTAAATACATACGAGTGCAGGAAGTGAGAAAGTCCATTATTTACTAAAAATTCATGCTAAATAACAAAGTAAGAGGTTTGGTTGGAATTCTCTTAAACCACCTCAAAAACTTTGACCACCACAATTATTAATGAATTCGATCCATTAATTAACATTTACTGAGAATATGGCTGCGGTCTAAGTGGATCTTGCGGAGAAATAGTTTGATGGATCAACAAATTGGAATTTGGTCGTCAAATTCCAGGTCTATATTTGGTCGTAGAGTATTAATTTCGCACGTGTTGAAAAAAACACTTAGAATACATTTTGATTTTGAAATCAAAGGAAGCATTGGAAGAACTTAACATCTGGTCTCAATTCAAAGATGCAGTGTTATAAGAAAGAATGAGAATGGTATTAATCTTTGGTACATAAAAATCAAAAAGAAAAAACAAACCATGTCCATTTCTCATGCATTGGAATAGTGTTTCTATTTGTGAGACCAATATTAGGAGTCAAAATTCTTGGATTCAAATTTTATTTATAAAAATTTCATGATGCTCAACTTCTCTTCGCTCACCACCACTAGCTACATTATATTAATATAAAATTATTAAGAGTTTTGTTCATAAAAACTAGTTAAAAAATTTATTTATTTTTAAATAATAATAATAAATTATCTGCAAGTCAATAACCTCGTCATTTATAATTTTTTATCTGATGATTTTTTTAATAAATAGT
>Ga0123341_1004608_pt1 | contig 12130 bp, 6 predicted proteins | sample Turbeapinknodule_FD_89959 | JGI IMG/M metagenome (GOLD analysis project Ga0123341, IMG submission 89959) | Root nodule microbial communities of legume samples collected from Mexico - Turtle bean Mexico pink nodule | ecosystem: Host-associated > Plants > Roots > Nodule | place: Mexico: Nepantla... | reverse complement strand
TATATATATATATATATATTTTAGAATTTTAGTTATTCAATTCTATTTCTAATACTTTAGAATCTTTTATTTTTTTTAAAAATTCTTTTCTTGGATTTTGACTTTATTTTCCACATTTTCTACTAGCAGAAACTGCAAGAAAGAACCTACATATTAGAAATTAGGGTAATCATCAAATTATGATTTTAGATAATTTTTCCTTATTTAAAAATATTTAGTCTTTCTTTCTTTTCCTTTTTTTTATGTTAGGGTGTTCTTTTTGCATATCAGATTAGAGTTTAATAGATTTATTCTGTTAGTCCAGATAAATAGTGATATGTTTTGTTTGTGAATCAATATCTTTATGAGTAACTTAGAATTTTTCTAATTTTGTTTGAGCTGATTATTTTCTTCTGCTTAGGAAGCACGGGATTAGAGGAAAGAGAAAATTAATAAGTTTGATGAATTTTTATTATTATGGTAGTCTAGGATTTTGAATATTACATTTGTAATGAGATCGAGAGATAATGTTAGCATCTAATTTTGATACCGATAACATTGATTTAAGTTTTTTATTTAACTTAATTTGCCGAGAAAATAGGAAATGCTTGTTTATAATATTAAATGGGAACAAGTATACATGAAAACTCTACTATGTTTAATGTTACAATTTGAATCATTTTGAAATTTCGGAGTGTGTTTTTAGGCATTGTACAATTACATTTTCATATTATTTTTCTGAAGTTGAGTGTAAAGATTTAGAAAATAACTTTAAAGTAAAAGCTAAATGACATTTGAAGATTTTATTATTAGAATGAAAGGAATATATAAATAGAAATTGAAGTTATTTAGGTTTTCTTTTAAAAAAAATATCATCTCTGTAAACATTCTTTTTTTCTTTCTCTCTCTTTTCTCTAAGATTCTGACTTCCTTGCCACTCATCAGATTGACAATCAGAGTCCGTTATTGGATTATTGGCAGCAAAGACTACAAGACTGTCCGATCAGAATACCTGATAGAGTAAATTCATTTTTGTTTTTATCTTTTAGTCAAATTTTTAATTGTTAGGTTGGTCTCTGTTTATATCCTTACATGTGATGCTTTTAGCTACATGATTAGTCCATGTTAGCTCATAGTCCTAATGATATAGTTAGATATTTTATCAGAACTTTGTGGTGCAGGTTAAGTTGTCCTATAGGAGTTGGAGCTCTTAGTGAGCACCTGCTCAAACTCAGACAATGAAAGCTATAAATTTTCAATAGAATCCTAGGTTAGAAAATTTGGATGTGGAGGGTGACGTGGTCACTAGTTCCAAAAAATTTCTTGCAGGATTGTTTGATTTTGAGTAAAATAATGTTTTGGTTGAGCTTAAACTATGAAATAGTTGATTTTTGTATATTTTGCATAGTATATATTGTTTATTTTATGAGAACAAGTATGTTTTGTTTAGTATTAAAATTGTTGAATGTTAGTATGAGTAAATTAAATTGTATTATGATATAAGTGGTGTGCAAGAAATATTAATTTTTAGTTATAGTTATTTGTTTGAGAATGATTTTGATTTAAAGATGTTAAATATATATAGGGTACACTACAAGAAAATCATTAAATAGAAACTAATTTTAGAGACTAAAATAATTAGTTACTATTTAATTAAATTATATACCGTTTTATAAACTAAAAAAACTATTAGTATCTAAAATAGTTTCATTATTAATAAAATTTATAAAATGATTTCTAAATTGGTATCTAACAATTAGCTATCAAGGTTTTAGCTACTTACTACTTTATATTCTAAATTAGCCTCTATTAGTTGCTAAAACTTAGGTAGCTAATTTAGATACAAATTAAGGAACCATTTTATAAATTTTTATTAATAATAGAAACCACTTTAGATATGAATAATTTTTTAGTATCTAATCTACTTAATATAGTAACTAATTCTTTTTTGTTTCTAAATTTGGTTACTATTTAATGATTTTTTTTAGTGGTATTATGGATTTAATGAGTCACTACCCAATTCTAGCAAGGAATTACTTCTTTGGTTTGATATCCTCGACTATATACTCGTTTGAATGAAATTTTTTTGGATGAAAATATGTAATATATCAAATTTTGGGAAACTCGTTGCAACATAATTTTTGCTCAAACAAGAAAAAAGTTAAAAAATGGAATGTTCTTGGATCTATTATCGCTCCAGCGAGACCCATTTTCGCCCAGGTGAGAGGGAATCTCGCTTAAAAGAAAACGAGATAAATTTTAGGTGTTCTCGATTCCGTTTTCACTTAAGCAAGTGGATTCTTGCTCGGGCGAGACTCATTCTCGCTCAAGCGAGATAATTATTACTCAAGCTAGAGTAAAAAAATTAAAAAATTAAAAATAGAAAAAAAAAACTTAAATTTTTATCTTTACTTTTGAAATCCTAGTTTATTATTGTTTATTGTTTTAAGTGCAAATTTTAAATTTTATTTAAAAATATGATTGAAAGTAATTAGTTATGTGTTTAAGTGAATTTTGTGATATATGTGAATTTTCTTAGAAAGTTCAAATGTGATGTGATTGAATGGTGTATTAAGGTGTTACATGAAGTATAAAATTATGTGAAAGTTTGATCAAGATATAAAAGACATAGTATTTTTGGGAAAGGAAATATTGTATGGATATTGTTACTAGAGTGTATTAATTTGTGAGTGTCTTGTGAATGAGACAATCTTCACTCTACTGTTATAATGGAATTACATGGATGGAGTTATTCAGTTGATGAGAGTCAAAGGAGGTTCATATGCCTGAGTCTAATGTTCGAAATAACTTATCAAAGCATATCATATGCATTTACATTGTCATATGGGATTAGAAGATACTAAAATGCTTATGCACAGGAATAAGTGAATTCACAATGAGTAGTATGACAGGTCTCTGAATGTTAATTTCAACACATGAGTCTTCCGAAAGTAGAGTCAAGTGTCTAAGTATGTTGGTCAATAGAAGTCTGACATAAAATACTTGATGATTTTGTGAAAATGTATGAGAGTTGATGAATTTATGTTTGTTATTTTAAAGTTGAAATCCTCAATCTGAAAAATAAAATAAAAAATCCTCTTCTTTTACTTCTCCTTTTGCACTTTGCCGAGAAAATTGACCTAGGAAAGGGTTAGAAATTCCATAAACCATAAACCCTCTTCTAAATCCTTCTCTGATGATTTTGATCAAAGGGTCTTGGCATATCGAACACCACCACCACTGCAAGCAGTAAAAAGAAGCAAAAAAAAGAGGGAGAGAGAAAGGGTTGACATTTATAATTCAGCAAATTCCCCTTTAAAAAACCCTTTTTTGTTTCAAAGCAAAGATAGGGTAAGGCCAAGGAAGCGGACAATGACAAAAGTGTTTTACTTCTCACATTGTTCAGTTTTGGTATCATCATTTTCGTTGAGAACATTAGTCTTGCAAATGAGCATTAGTTTTGGTATCATCATTCTCACATTAGTCTTGTAATGCTTCTTTCATCTCTCTCATTCCAAAATCTTCAAACCCTCAATCTCTGGATGAGTATAGACCTATTTCTTTGGTTGAAAGCATCTACAAGGTTATTTTTAAGATTTTGTCTATCAGAATCAAGAAAATGCTTTAGAATGTGATTGACTCCTCACAGTAAACTTTTTTTTATCCCAAAGAGGTTTGTTAGACAGTGTTCTAGTTGCCAACGAGGTTGTGAATTGAAAAGGAAAAAGAAGAGTGGGGTAATTATGAAGATTGACTTCGAAAAAGCATATGACTCTATTACTTGGAATTTCATGTATTACATGATGACTAGGATGGGATTTTTCGAAAAATGGGTGCATTGGATCAAAGAGTGCTTGGAATCTTCTACTATCTCTATCTTAGTTAATGGAATCCCAACTACGTAATTCAAACTGATTAGAGGTCTTAGACAAGGGGACCCAATTGCACCATTTTTATTTCTTATAGTTTGCCAAGGTCTCTTGTTTGAAAGTCGGGGCCAAAAAAATGGAGGTGAAACTTCTTCAGTTTGTAGATGACACGCTGATCATGTGTCATTGGATTCGAATTTTGAAAATTTCTCCAGGCTCAAAATTAACTTCTTTAATGCTTTGTTTGGATTAAGGAGTGAAAAGTTGAGGGTGTGGGAGAGTGGAAATGTAAAGATTTGAGAAGAAAGTGTGAAGAAAATTGAGGGTGTTTGCATTGGGGTATGTTAGAGTTGATGTGTGAACAAAGTTTATTGAAATATGTGAGTGATTCAATGGTTGTAAGAATATTTTAAATTATTTTTAATTTTGTAAATTGTAAGATTACAAATTTACCCTTGAGTATTAAAAAAATAAGAAATAAATGATAATTATTTTTGTTATTATACTAATATTTTTTTATTATAAATATATTTATATTTTAAGATATATAAGTATTTTTTATTAAAAATATATTTAATATTTTTATTTTTATTATGAACATATTAAATATTTTTGGATATTTACAGTTTACGTGGAATAAAATCAAAAAAATTAAGTAATTTAAATTATTTTTTATTATATATGAAGGGTAAAAATGTAAATTTATGAATGCTTATGTGGCTTTTTCTTTTTTTATTGTTGTTTCTCTTCAATTATGCAAAGCACTCAAAAACATTCATCTCCCTCTTTCTGCACTCCTCCTCCCTCATTCAACTCTAGATGCAAACAAGGGGATGCACTCTCACATCTGTCTGCATGAGCAATACATCCCCAAATCCAAACAGTGCCTAAGAGTAAAATTTGGGCCATTGGAGTGGATACATATATGTTAGAAATGTTCTCTGAGGTTCTTCACTACAACATTATGAATTTACCGTTTGTTTATCTTGGATTGCCTATTGGGAGAAACCCTTCTAAAGCTGACTTTTAGGACCTGATGATTACAAGGGTGAAGAAGAGGTTGTCAACCTGAAAAGGTAAAAATCTATCTTTTGCGAGTCGTGTCTGCTTGATTTGTTATGTGTTGAATGTTATTCCTTTGTATTATCTTTTGTTCTTCAAAGTCTCATCCTCTATTTGCAAAAGGATTACAAAGCTTCATCGCAAATTTTTGTGAGGTTGGGATTCTGAGGGTAGGAAAATTGTTTAGATTAAATGGGATAGTATATGCAAATTGATGAGGACCTGAGAGAAGGCGCACCCACTGACCAAGCCCAGCCTTCAAGAAGGATGACTCAGAGCATGACTCATGATACAAGGCTAGGTCAGGATCCACCTCTAGCCAATTCCTCAGCACCTAGCCTTACTAGAGGATCACCAGGAGTAGAGCCCAGGCCATGGGATCTGAGCATCAGCTGGTGTCTTTATTTTTAATCTCAGTAGGACAGGATTCTTTTAGCATAATAGAGGGGTGTGCTTATCATTTTAGGTTGTACCTAGCCTTTTAGGGTAGAAAGTGAGCTAACTTCTAGAAGAAAGAGCTTTAGGGTGCAGCGTTGACTTTGTCAACCCTAGAGGCGACCCCTCCCTCTTTTCCTTTTCTGCCCTTGCTTCATCTTGTTTTCCAAGACACCCATTCCTATAAATAGGGTGTCTTACTCCATGTATTGGCATGTTGAATTTTGATATAGAAGAAAAACTCTACACAAATTGTGTGAGGCTTGTGTTCTCTTAGCTTAGGTTTTATCTTGTGAGAGTTAAGAGCTCTTTAAGTGGCGACCCTCCACACTTATCTTGGAGAATCCACATTCCAAGTGGCGTGTCCTTCTCTTGTCCATCACCATAAGCTTTCTTTCCTTCATCTCTTTTTCCATTGTTCCATTACGCCTTTGTTTCTTTTATAATTATGTTCTTCTTTTTGTTTCCTTTTTTCCATTTCGGTTTCCTCCATTACATTTGTTTCCTTTCATGAGTTTCAATTCCGCAATATGCATCATCTTACACCAACAGTTTATACTGGTTCACTCTTAAGCTAAGAGCTACATCCAGTTCCCAGAAAACCACTAGGTAATCCACTAAGTAATCAAACCAGATTACAACACACAAACCACCAAAGTAGTGACCTTGAACCCTTCAAGAAACACACTCCTTTTGGTAAATCACACCAAGAGTATTGATCTTGACCACCTCAAGAACACACAACACTCCTTGGTAACACAACACTAGAAATTCAGAAGGTTGAGAAGGGATTACACTTATTCACAGTACAAAATGAAATCAATACAATTGCAATCTTATTCCACTCTCTTTGAAAACCCAAAGCTTGATGTGAATGTTCAAATCTTAGAATCAATTTTGTCACAACTAAAAAACTCAAATCTGTTTCTTTTTCTTGTTTGAAAACATAAACAAACCATTTATATTTTCTAAAGATTGGTCAAAGCAATTAATGAAGGCGCGTATTCAGTTGAAAAACATTTAAAGCAAATTCAACAACCAAAACTGAATTCTGTTAGGATTTTTAAAGAAACACTCGGTTGAAACCATGAAACAACCGATTGTTTGGTTTGACAGTTAAGTCAACCAAACTAAAACAATTTTCAACCTTTTCAAAACTCCTAAGAGTAAAACAACCGGTTGATTCGACAAACAACAAGTTATTTTTCACTTAGTTGGAAAAACACTTGATTTCAAAAAGGTTTTAATTCACATCAGTTTTAGATTCAACAAAGGAGTGGATCACATTCTAATCCACCCAGATCCCTCCCAAACACAACAACAACAACAGTCTTTCATCAAACACTTTGGATTTGGATTCTTCAAAGAACTTGATCACTCTTGATCAACAAGAAGGACCAAGTTGATGAATTCATGTCTATTCTGGAAGGTCAAACCTTGAAATCAGGCTGGGACGACAATTGGTTATGGAAAGACTCGCAAAACTGTAAGTATTCTGTCAAATCTGCATATGAAATCCTTTCGAGTTCTACCACATGTGCTTTTAATTATATGTTCATAGTCCTATGGGGTTATTTTATTCCACCCTCAGCACAAGGCTTTGCTTGGAGGGCATTACAAGACAGGATAGTTATAAAACAAAATCTGGTTACAAGGTCGATTCACGTTGTGGATTCTTTGTGTGTTTTATGTGGAAGCGAGGAGGAAACAACTTCCCACTTACTGATATCTTGTCCAATTGTGATTGATGTTTGGAATTTATGTCACAACTGCATCGGGGTCAGCTCTGTAAACCATTTTGATATGAATGAACACTTTGAACAATTTCATTGTACTTGATATCTACAAAACCTAACATTATCAAGAATACCAACCTAACTTTATTAACATTTGCTTGAAGTCTAACCATGTGTCACACAAGTAAGTTCGTTTTTCTTAAATTAGGCAATTGTTGAGTCTTAACTTGTATGGTAATTTGAAACATGGGCCATCGATAAAACGTTGAGATCAAACTAGCACGACCATAAACCGATTAAGCAACTTATGTCATATTCAGCGATCTAATGTTTCATGCACGACCATAAACCGATTAGGCACAACTTACATCATTTTTTGCTGGAAAAATCTCTTTGCCTACTCGACTTGAGGTTGGGATTGTGTACCAGTAGCTAGTTAGGTCTCCCATTAAAAAGGAATGTAAATTATCAAAAGTCGTTTATAGGGCCTATTAACCAGTAATAGAGAGATTCATTAAAACTACCCAAAAATCTTAGCCAAGAATAAAGGGTACTAGTGGTACTTAAAATCAATTGAGAAAGATACAAACTTTAAAGATTAGATAATATTAGTTAAAATTAAGAGGATAACAGACAACCAACTAAGACTTATAAAATACATCTTTCACTGTGTAGAATGGAACTTAACTTGAATGTTTTGATTTGAAGTCCTTTAAACTTTGAACCAGAATAGTAGCTGCCAATGCGATATTAGAAGAACCTTCTAGTTAGAGGTGACAAGACAAGTCAGCCCGGTTCATTTTGGTCTAACCGACTACTAATTGGTGGGGCGGACGGGGCTGTCCCATCTAGGTTATACAGGCTGAAATTGGTAACTTGTTTCATCACAAAATGGCTAGTGAGTTGACGGGATGTCTATCATATTTCCATTTTAAAAAAAATCTTTTTTTAAAGTATTTTGTTTGTTTTGAACCTATTTATTTAGTTATAGTCATTTATATCACTTTTTATACATTAAAAATATAAGAAAACATTAATATTATAATCAAATAAGGTTTAATGCCAAATAAAACAAAGTAAATATCAACAATACTCAATTAATCAAATTATATAAAAAAAACAATGTAAATAAGATTTTATATAAAATATTGTTAACCACCAATTTTGATTATAAAAGCATGACATTCATCTTCAAAAGTACCATAAATAAAGAAGGGTGAATTTGTAACATCCCTGTATTTTTCTCATATCTAATAACCATAATATGCATAAAATATCAAAATATATATACAAACATAATGCAAATATGTTTACAACTCTTTCATATAGTGTTTCAAAATATATCCCTTTTCATAGGACTTTAAATATTTACATAAAATGAAAACAAATATTCAAAAGAAAATAATCATTTTCATCATCCAGCTTCTCACTAAGGAGTTTTATCACATGTAATATGTTCCCGTGTAAATACGTGATCATCATAGATTAAAAAAAACAACCACAAAAAAAAAGGGTGAACTAGTTATTTCTTAAAACTTCTCATATAATTATAACTTTAAACATCAACACAAAGTCATCAATTCTCATAAATTTTCATAAAACCATCAAGTGTCTATCATAAATCATAATTCATCTTTCTCAGGCCAGACTTCTACTGACTCACAACACATAGACACTTGACCTTACTTCTAGAAGACTCGTGTATTGAAATTAGCATCTAGAGACTTGCACCTGTCATACTACTCGTTATGAAATCCACACAGTTGTGCACATAATTATCTAAATATCTCATCATCTCATATGACAGGAGGAATCCCTTTGATCTGCTCCAATCAGTTCTTTCAAATCTCAGACTTAGCCAAATGAACCTCCTTCGACTCTCACCAACTGAATAACTTCATCTATGTGATTCCATTATATCAGTAGAGTTAGGGTCATCTCATTCACAGGAAACACACAAATCAATACACATTAATAACAATCTCAACATGGTATTTTCTTTCCTGAAAATACTATGTCTTGATCACACTTTCACCTCATTGCATACTTCATTTAACACATCAATACACCATTCAATCACGTCATATTTTAAACTTTCTAAACAATCCAAATATATCTCAAAATTCAATTAAACACTTAACTAAGTTCCTTTAATCATATTTTTAAATAAAATTTATATTTTTCACTTAAAAACAATAAGCAATAATAAACTAGGTTTTTAAAAGCAGAAATACAATTTTAAGTTTGTTTTTTTTCAAAGAGTTTGGCTAGAACGAAAATTTGCTCGCTTGAGCGAAAATTGTCTTGCTTGAACAAGATTGAGAGCACCCAAAATTTCATTCCATATCTTGCTTGAGCGAGATTTCTTCTCGCTTGGGCGATAATGGACCCAAGAGCACCACATCTTTCCATTCTATTCTCGATGGAGCAAGAAATAGTTCGTTTGAGCAGGATATGCAGATAAATTATTTATCTGCATAATTATGCTTAATTTCATCATTCATAGTCAAATAAAAACAATTTCAATAACTCATTTCACTTTAAAAGTAATTTACACTATATCAACTATACAAATCAACCAATTTTTCAATTTAAGCAAAAGCATCTACCATAAATCATCCATATCAAAATCAACATATTCACATTTTATTTCACACAATATTTTGCATTACTCATAAACAATCTATCCTGCAAACAAAATTTGGAACTGGTGACCATGTCATCCCCACACCCAAATCTTTTAGCCTAGGGTTCTATTGAAAATTAAAACTAGGTTCCCTTACATGAACTTGAGCAGATGCTCACTATGAGCTCCAAACCTACCAAAAGCTCAAGGGTAGTTTAACCTACACCACAAAGTCTTGGTCAAAAATCTAACTATACCACTAGGACCTAAGCTAACCGAGATTAAAAGAGTCACATGCAAAGCCTATGCAGAGACAAACCTAACAAGTTCAAAATTTGACTCAAAGAGAATAGCAAAAATGAACTTACTCTATTAAATATTTTGATCAAGCAGTCTTGTAGTATTAATTGCCAGGAGTCTGATGGCGGACTCCGATCGTCAAATTGATGAGTGAGGAGATCATAATCTTATTAAAGAGAAGGCAAAGGAAAGGAAAAATGAGCTTTTACAGAGATGATGATTCTTATAAAATGAAACCTGAAAAACTGAATTTCTATTTATATACTCTTTCAACTTTAATAATAAAATATTCATGTGTCATTTTAATTGTATCACTTCTACTCTAAGACTATTTTCTCGGTCCTTACAGATTTGAGAGTTCAAAATTTTAACTTATCATGTCTAAATGAAGACAGGTTGGCGGGTTGGCCTAGCAGGCCTGACCCAATTTGTCACCCATACTTATAACCTATCCTCTTCATTTACAAGTAAGGTTACTTACTAGATGTCATGAATGAGAAGATGAAGTCACTTTATCTAAAATACCTGGAATCTTATATGTAGACCTGATGGTTCTTAGGTTAGTCAATTGTAAATGGATTTTCAAATGAAAAGATGGTAGGAAGTGATTCTCGCTTTGAAGATTTTGTATTGAACCAAAGTGGATATTTGTGAAGATTGGCATAGTAAATATCTTGTTAAGGTTTCCAGACCATTTGATGTTATAGACCGTTTGATATTTTAAAGATTTTCTTATGGTTTAAGATCGTCTATCTTGGGAGGTTAATTTGTCTTAGCCCTAACGTTTATCTTTAGAGCATCTGATAATATTAGATCGTGTACTCTACATTAGAGTATAACTTTCACTATAAGAAAATCATCAAATAGAGACTAATTTTAAAGATAAAAAATAATTAGTCATTATATTAACTAGATTATATACTATTTTAGAGATTAAAAAAATCACTAAGTTGGTAGCTAATTAGATACCAATTTAGAAATTATTTATTAATAATAATAACTACTTTAGATACCAATAAAATTTTTAGTGTCTAAAATAGTATCTAATTTAGTTGATATAGTAACTAATTATTTGTGATCTTTGAAATTAATCTCTATTTAATGATTTTTTATAGTGTTCTTTTGTCTGTTATTAGAGAGTCTCCCTACTTGATTTTTCTAGCTTAGCCGGGAAACATTGTTCGTGTGAATGTTCCACTAGTTTAAGAGTGATTTACGGATGTTAGTTTATAACGGTTATTTCTATAAATATAAGATTGTAAATTACTACAAGAAAATCATTAAATATAAATCAATTTTAAAGACAAAAAATAATTAGTCATTATATTGACTAAATTAAATCCTATTTTAGAGACTATTTTTCTTTGTATCTAAAGTAGTTTCTATTATTAATAAAAAATTATAATTTAGTTTCTAAATTAGTATCTAATTAGCTACCAAGACTTTACTTGTAACATCCTAAATTTTACCCATATATAATGAAATAAAAGTAAAACAAGCAATATCTAATTACGAATAATATATATACTACTTTCTCATGTGTATCTCAAAAGAAATATCCCTCTTCATAGGGATTTAATATATACATCAAAAGTTTTAACAACAAAACAAAGCATTCAAATAAAACTTCTCATTCTCTAGCGGCTCACTAAAGACCTCTATTACCTGCAATCTCATCTGCTCCCGTGTAAAACACGATCATCACAGATAAAGAAACAAACACAAACAAATAACAGGGTAAGCTCTTGACTCTACTTCCGGAAGACTCGTGCGTTGACTTAGACTCAGAGATCTGCACCTGTCATACTATCTCACTGTGAAATCCACACAGTTATGCACATAAAGAATCTCAATATCATATCTCTCCTAGTATGACAGGGTTAACTCATATAACAGGTCAAGTTAGTTATCTTTCAAACAACTTACCCATTCATATGAACTTCCTTCGACTCTTACCACCTGAATAACTTCATCTATATGATTTCATTATCTCAGGAGAATCAGGATATCTCCTTCTAGACGAATCCCTAGTCAATGCACATCCTAAACAATCTTAACACGGTATTTTCTTTCCTGAAAATACTATGTTTTGATTAAAAATATATTCTAAACATTAAAATCTC
>Ga0123341_1004607_pt1 | contig 12130 bp, 9 predicted proteins | sample Turbeapinknodule_FD_89959 | JGI IMG/M metagenome (GOLD analysis project Ga0123341, IMG submission 89959) | Root nodule microbial communities of legume samples collected from Mexico - Turtle bean Mexico pink nodule | ecosystem: Host-associated > Plants > Roots > Nodule | place: Mexico: Nepantla... | reverse complement strand
TGGTTGTAAATGGGTATATAAAATCAAATACCATTCTGATGGCACTGTTGAGCGCCATAAAGCTAGAGTTGTTGCCAAAGGGTTCACCCAACTTGAAGGACTTGATTTCTTAGACACTTTTGCACCTGTTGCTAAACTCACTACCCTCCGCCTTCTCCTTACTGTTGCCACTACCAAAAATTGGATTTTAGAACAACTTGATGTCAATAATGCCTTTCTTCATAGTGATATCCATGAAGAGGTATACATGACCCCCCCACCTGGTCTCTATCTTCCTTCTCCCCAGCATGTTTGCAAGCTTCAACGGTCTTTGTATGGCCTTCGTCAAGCTAGTCGCCAATGGTACGCCAAGCTTTCTACTTTTCTTTTATCAAATAATTACTATATTCCTGCTGCTGATCACTCTCTTTTTCTTAAATATAATAACGATAAACTCACTGTTATTGTTGTTTATTTTGATGATTTGATCTTAACTAGCGATGACAGGGAGGAAATCAATACAATTACAGCATCCCTTCACCATCACTTCAAGATAAAAAATTTAGGTCATCTCACTTACTTTTTGGGATTGGAAATTACTCGCAACAGTTCTGGTCTTCATTTAAGTCAACGCAAGTATACTCTTGATCTTCTTCACGAAATTGGCATGCTTGACTTTGCACCTGTGGCCACTCCTATGACTCATACCTCCCGTCTCTCTCCTGATCAAGGCTCCCCTCTTGATGCTGATGCAACTTCCCAATACAGAAGACTCCTTGGACGTCTAATCTACTTAACCAACACGCAACTTGACATCGCCTTTGTTGTCCACAATTTCAGCCAATTCATATATGCACCCACAAATCATCATCAACAAGCTGTCTCACGTCTTTTGCGTTACCTCAGGGGCACCCCTGGTGAAGGACTATATTTTTCTCATACTAGCTCACTTCACCTCTGTGGTTTTAGTGACTCTGACTGGGTAACATGTACTACCACACGCAAATCTGTCACTGGATATTTCATCTACTTAGGAGACTCCCTAATATCATGGAAATCAAAGAAGCAACTAACTATCTGCACCAAGCACATCGAAATTGATTGTCACCTAGTTCGTGAAAAACTTAACTTTGGTCTCCCCAAACTGTTGCCATGCAAGTTGCTGACATATTCACCAAGACCCTCGCTTCCGCATAGTTCTCTACTCTCAAATCCAAGCTGGGCCTGACAAATATTTATTCTCCAGCTTGAGGGGGGTGTTAACATATTTAGTTTTTCTGTTTTAAGTTATTGGGCTTTATTTGTTTGGCACAACTTTCCTTTTCTGTTTCAGCTAAGTCTTAGTCTTTTTCTTATATATACACCATGTATTTTACTCTCTAATACACAAGTAAATAAGAATTTCTTTTGTATTTTCTTTTCTCTGTTTTTCTCTCTTTTATGATTAAGTCATTGTCTCTTGTTCATTTGCAATTAGGGTTCATCAGAACCTCCCTTTCTCCATTGCGATTTTGTGCGATTACATGCACTTCATTTGATGCACCACATCAGACAAGAAATACTCATCTTCATTAACTGTAATAACATTAACTGTAATAACATGTACAACATAAATCTACTTAAATTATTAACTTAAAAAGGTCTCTTATCTAATATCTTTCAAAAAAAGATTATTAAATCTAACATACGAGAGTTCTTCTCACGATGATCATATTGACAATTTTTTTAACAAAGCACAAGCACATGCTAATCAACGAGTTGATATGGAAAAGATTAATCAATTGAGATAATGAGTCAAAATTATTGAGGAATGACTATCAACTAGTGATAACCATATCCATCTTGATTTTTTTCATTTATATAAAAATAATAATTTACTTACAAATGATTTGTAATGCATATAGATATATAATAAAATAAAAGCTAAATTATACCTATGATATTTTGACGTTTAATTCATTTGAAAAATCACCTTTTTTAAGTAGACTTTTTTAAAAAAAAGTAGTTAATAATGGTTATTTATCATAAATAATTTAAAAAATTTACAGTACACATTGTGCAGTTAAAAACTGCTAGTATAATATGAAAAAATAAAAATAGTAACATATAGAAAAAATTATTATAATTAAAAAAAATTACATAACGATAAATGATTTAAAAATGGATAAGTAATGAGCAGTTTAATGAATGAGTGAAAGTTTTTTGGTATCATTTGGCTTAAATGTATGGAATATGGGAGGAAATCTTAATATTTATTGTTTAGTATCTCATATTTTGTTTCAAGTGTTACTCTTTTCCTTGATTCTTGTTTCAGCAGTTTAATATTTGACATCCTTTAAAACTCCGGATTCGAAGAGAAATAATATTTGGAATGGGTTTCACCTTCCCAATAATTAAGACTTTAGAGCGTAAAACACAAATTGAAATTTCGCGCGTCATTATAGGGCAACATGTCCTTCTAGACCAACGTGGCTTAAAACAAAGTAAAAATTATTATTAAAACTCATCATGACAGTAAAAATTCATTATTAAAGCTCATGGAGATTTGTCCCCATCGTCATAACAATCATTATTAGTTTTAATTATTATTTTTTAACATTAATTACATTTTAATGATATTATGCTCGGACTATCATTCTAAATAAGCTCATAACATCAAACTAGATGAGCTTGGATCACATAGTTAGGTGGATGGTTGCAAAGTTCAACCTATAAATAGTCGTGAAAATACAATCTGTCTTTAAAAATTTGGTTAATGATATAATGAGAGCTAAGTTTAAAATAAAAGCTTGATTACTCTTAAATCGGGTTCCTTAACTTGGGAGACTCATCTATTACCTAGTATTTATTAAGATGATATTACTCACTTGTGATAGTTGAGCCCAAACTATCCACCCTGTAACTCGAGATTATTGAAAAAACTTATCTACGATAACTCCGATCATCCCACTATTTGGTAACAGATCCTTCAACCCAACCCAAATATTCAGTAACAATTTCAAAGGAAGATTAAACCTAGTTGTCTAGGGAAGTAGAGAGTACTTGTGATCTAAAACTGTTTTGCAAAGAAAACTGTTTTAAGAAATTCTTACAGAAAAGAACAGATTCATTCAGAGTAAAACAAATTTATTTTCTAATTTTATAAGCAGTCCCAAAAATATAACATATTGGTTTTAAAATAAAAATATTTAATTTTTGACTTTACATTTCTAGACACACCAAATTAAAAGGAATAGTCCGGTTATGAGATATTCAGTGCAAATTTTGACAGACAACCTTCAAAACCTTTTGAAAACAGTTTCAAAGACAAAAGAATTTTGAACAAGATTGCTTAATTGAATTTTAAACACTCGTATTACTCAATCAACAATTACAGACATAGTGAATTTTAAGCAAGATACAGGCCTTATCAGATTCTTGAAGAACAATATATGATTTAACCCAACAACCGTTCAAAAACAACATTTTCAATTTTCAAACAACATATTTATTTTATTACATATTATCATATTCCAAATTTAAAGCAAAGATCAAGGAAGGAGAAAAGCACACGATTTTTATACTGGTTCACTTATCAAGAGCTCCATTCCCACCTTAAACCAAGATGGATTTCACTAGGCAAAAAGAAACTTTACAAACACTTCTTGGTTCTTGAACCCTCCAAGAATAAAGAACACAAGCTGAAAAACCCTATTTTAGTAGCACACTACCTTCTTGAAACCCTATCAAGAAGAACAATTACAAACACCTTTACAAAGAACAATTATAGGAAAGAAATCTTCTGGATTGTAGATACAAGAGTTCAAAGACAAGACCCTCACAGCTACAACATTTTGACAGAACCTTGAATCTTTAACCAAAAGTCACCAGCACAAGAGAACTTGAAATTTTTAAGAAAAACTTTAAAAAACTAAAACGAATTTCAAATTCTCACTGAAAGCACTTGAAAACTGTATTCAAATTGTGATTGTAAGGTGTATTTTGACCTGGGATGAACCCCTCATTTTATAGGTTTTAGATCAAAACAATTTTTTAAAAAACAGTTAAAAACTATTATAAAAAATAGTTAAGAACTATTATAAAAATAACAGATTAAAGTTTAAAAGAACAGATTGATTTTTGAAAATACACTTGGACGTTGTATAACCTCGTTCAGTTTAGTTGATAACGGTAACTGTGAGCAAAACTGAATTTGACATCAAAACAGAATTTTGAAAAAGGCTTAACAATTTTGCACCAATACAAAAAGAATCAATTGTTTTGTAAAACAACAAAATGATTTTTTTTGTAGTAAATTAGTTTTTGAAAGATTTAACATAGATTTTGAAAAAATACTTTCTAAGAAACCCTTGTGTTTGAGCTCATCACTCTGGTTATGGGATATAAGGTATATCATAGTGCAAAAGGCTTATTTAAACAACCTCTAACCTAATATGGAACATTAAATACAATATTCTTCGGCCTTCAAAAAGATTTTCTTCATCAAACACTTTCTTTATCCAAGTTGAGTGGAGTCTTAATTTATCTTCAACAATCTCCTTCTGTTTGATGGAGACAAATCCCCATTTCTTTGAAGGGAGACTCATGGCCAAGTCAGTAGCTTCTGCACTTTGATAAAACATACCACAGCTTGCATAAAAATCTGCACCTTAAAAAAATAACAGAACATACAATACCTGCATACCTGAACTTCTTCTCCCCCTTTGTTTTCATCAAACAAAGTTGGTTCACACATAAAAATCAAGCAATAAAGATACACGCATAATAGTTCAAATAGAGTTTTAAAGTGCCAAAGCACAATGCAGTCCATAATAAAAACCAGTGTAGAAAAATTAAAAAACAGTCTAGATAAACATTTTATAAAGCACATAAAGGAGAAATCACTTGTTACTATAATAGAGCTATGCAAGCTTCTTTTGAAAAGCTTCTAAATTTTCACTTTTCAACCAGGAAAACTCTAACACCTTTGGAACATTGATTTGCTTTCTTTTCATTTCATGTATAAAGGTAGTTAAGGCGTCAACATCTTTAGCAAACCATTTTTCAAGTACACCTTGATTACTGTTGTGTTCTCGTTATCTTCTCTTTTTGTGTGAGGAGGATGCCATTTTTGGATGCTACTTTGACTGCACACATTGGAGAAGAAAGAGAAAGAGAAGAAAGAGAAAGAGCTAGAGACTGTGTTAAAGAAGAAAAGTAACTAGAATACTAAGAATGCAGAGCTAATGGAACAAGGAATGACCGAAGCATCTTTGCTTCACTCCAAACCATCTTCATTGCCAAACTCAAAATCTTCCAATTACAATTACGAAATCGAAAAAGCTAAAGAATAGTTTTAGTATGAAAAGAAAAGAAAACCTTAAAAAAGGGGAATGAAGAATTTAGTTGGAGAAGTTGAAATGATAATGATTTTGGAGTGGAAGAACGAGAAATAGAGGATAGATTGAATGAAAAAATTGAAATGAAGAAGAGATAGAGGATAGAAGAAGAACCAACCAACCATTGTTGCTGCTCCTAAATCCCAAATTCATTTCAAATCCTGAATTGAATTCATCGCCTCGCAGGTGTGGTTGAGACGAAGGGCAGCTCATCCGCTAGTTAAAAGTTGTCGACACATCAAAGCCAGAAATTGGCGCCGCCATCAAAACCCTAAATGATCTCAAATCGGAGAAAACCTCCATCGATCGCTCTCTCCTAAGAGCTTCCGACATCGGTGAGGCAAGAGTGGATGCCACTGACGGTGAAGATGATGATCAAGAGAAGGGCAGTGCCCAAGGGGAAGCCAAAGGAAGGGGGAGAGCTCATTGGCGTCGTAGCCAAAGGAGACGCTGCCGAAGGCTTGGTCGGTGGAGCAAGACGACGATGCGGGGGTTACGGGGTTAGGGAACGCCACCACCACTTGCCACCTCACATCTCTCAATCTCACCTCTCTCTACCATATAAGTAGCTCACTCTCACATAAGCTACACATAACCTTGTAAGGTGCAACTTAACAGAAATAACCATTTTGGATACATTTTAAAAAACATAACGTTGTAAGGTGCCACATAAGAAGCTCTCTTTGTAGTTTTTTTTTAGTATATTCTGTTTAATGTTATTCCCATCTAAATTGACATGTTCAATTATAACTCACCAAAAAAAATACATAAATTCAGAGAATCAAATTATATATATATATATATCAATAAAAATGTATTACAAACACTAATAGTATTTTTACCTATATTTCTATTTATCCATCTAATTCCTACACTATTGATTAGCTATCCTAGAGTTATAAAAATTTAGGAAATATTTGGACCAAGAATGTCTCACATATGTTATGGCTTCCAAAGACATTGGTCGCTCATCCGTGAAGAACTACATTACAAAATAAGGTTCACATAAATTAGTGTTAAGATACATATATGTTAAGAATTATAAAAATAATTTACCATCATGTTACCTGATCCTAATCACTTTTAAGGCCTAGTCTTACAATGGTAACCATCCATTGCATAACGTAATAGCCACACTATTACACTATAATTTAATAAAAAGTAAGAGTTCATATTGATAAACAATGAAAAGAGAAAGACAAAAATTACAAACATTTAGTGTTATCCACTTCAGATTTTGAAAATTTGAATTGGATTGACCTTTTAGGATGTTATATCCACACCATGAACTAATTAATACAAAAAACCGCGTTAGGAGATGCTTAATTAGTAACATACGAAGTTAAGTTTATAGTGTACTTACCTATCAATCATATTCTTCATATGTGTGGATGACTTCTTGTGTAGGGAACAGAACCACACAGTAGTCTAATCAATCATGGATAAGACAAGTAACTGCAATGACCCTATATCATCCATGAAAAGAGTTAGAAAAAATTTAAAACATGAAATAGTAATAATTGATGACTTATAAAACTTACTCATTAATATAAGGGCATAAATAAATTTATTTTCCCTCTTTTTTTAGGGTGTTAGTGATGTATGATTGGGTTTCATTTTTCTTTGTTCTAGTGAGATTAGTATACGAGGGATCTAAGAATCCATACACATCTTCATTCCCATCGTTGATAGAAACTCCATGCAAAAATCTACAAGTTATTAGTTAAAGCATAATCAATAATAATTTAACATAAAGTAAATTGAAACAATTCCGTGAAACTTTTATTAGTCAATCCATTTATTTCCTTCAAATTCATCAATCTTAACATCGTCGACAACCATGTGAAGTTTGTTGTTCAAACAGTTAACGCAGGGACACGTAATCTTTGCTCCATCATGATCACTATTATTCGCGTTATGTTGTGAAAATTGTATAAATTCTTCTACTCATCTTTCGTACTCATCACTTATGCGAACAAAATTAATCTAATTTCGATCCATTATTTTTATAGTAGTCATCCAGGTATTTACTAATGAGTGTGAAATCTCACGTTTACTGAGGGTAGAACAGTAACGAACTCAATACTAGCACATATCAATTGTCGAGGGTTGAACACCCTCGAACTCTACCAAAACATATCAATTGGCGAGGGTCGAACACCCTCACCATCAATACCAACACGTATCAATTGTCGAGGGTCGAACACCCTCAGACTCAATACCAACACAATAATTTTATTCTAACCTAACAACTAACATAATATAAATTAATAATAAATACAAATTATAATAAATACTAAATACTAAATATACAAATTAAAATCATTAAATTAATTATAATATTAAATAATATAAATTTGTCTACCATCTAATAATTTAATAATTTTATTCTAACCTAAAACAAAAATAATATAAATTTTAAAAAACACAAATTATAATAAATAATAAATAAACAAATTAATTACATTAAAAAAAATTAAAACACCACCAACCTTGTGCGTGAAGGAAACGGTGGTGGTGAGAGCGGTGCGACAATGACAGTAGCGACGACAACAACGACGGAGCAAATTGGGCACAATGAAAACCCAAACACCAGCGTGACAATAAAACAGTAGTGACCTTCGAACAAGAAAATAAATAAATAAGAGAAACGAAAAAAATACAAAAGACCATGGTGAAGAAGAAGTAGAAAGCTCGAAACGAACTTACAAATGACACGAAAATGCAGGCTCGAGAAGACATGAGGAAGCACCAGAACAGAAAAGTGAAAGACAAACGAAGCATCAGAAAAAGAAAATATAAAAGCGTAAGTGACGCGCTCTGTATTAAAGTAAAAAAAGAGTATAAGAGGGGGCTCTTTGGTAGAACCGTTTTCTTAAACAAAACGCTTTGTTTTAAGAAGACAACTATGAGATAAAACTGTCATCTTAAATGAAACACTTTCATTAAATGACGACTTTATCTCATAACGCTTTCTTAAAACAAATCATTTTGTTTAAGAATATGACTCTACTAAATAGCCATCCTCTTAAATGAAATTAATTTAAAAAATATTACCCAGTGATAACGTTTAAAGTAAAAACTTCTTAAATGATCAGTTCAATCTCCCTTAAGTGCAAGTGCAAACTAAGTTTATTTTTCTTTTAAATAGTTAAAAATAATTATTCAACCAAATTGGCTAATATTTAAACATATTAATTAGTTAACACTATCATAAAACAAGAATTTAAAATTTTTACACGTGCGATTAAAAACCTAGTGAAGTTTAAAAAATATAAATGACATCACAGAAAAAATGATTTATTTTAATTTAATGTTGTTTATTATAAATTTAATGATATAAAAAAGTATTTATCCTGAACAATCGCTTACTAAGCAAACTATTTTATTTAGACAATCTCTTTTATATAATATTTGTTTTTTTATATATTTTTTCTTATTTTTGTATATTTTTATTATAAGAAGAATACAAATGCAATTTCTCCAAACAAGAAAATGCTTGCCAACCTGAAAAATTGTAGGAAAATTCCACCACGTAGCACCGTCATTTCCTACGTGTCCTTCACAAAGCCACCATTCTCATGGTGGATAAGACGGGAAGCGGTGCACACAATTACAAGAATAATAAATATTTTTATTTCTAAAGTATTAAACTAGTGATTGATTTTTAGTTTGTGTATAAAAAATGTCTATAAATAAATTTTCATATTTTAAATATTATCATGAGATATTTGAAGAGGAAATCAGTGATTCAAAATTAATAAAATAAAAAGTTCCTAAAAAATGTAAATTATGAGTAAATTTATTGAGATTTAATGAAAAGGTTAAATCATTAAAATATTTCTTAAAATTATAAATCATCAATTAATTTTCTTTTAAATTGTAGTGATTCGTGAATATGATATCCTTAATTAGAAGGATGAGTATCTTATAACTTTCATAATTTAATAAAAATTTTTACTTTAGAGTGAAATAACTGTATCATACAAATGGGTTCATAGCTCAGTGGTAGAGCATTTGACTGCAGATCAAGAGGTCACCGGTTCGAACCCGGTTGGGCCCTTAATTTTGAAATATATTTTTGAGAGAGAAATGGAAAAAATATTGAGGATGAGATTTGTATAATTTAAAATAAATATTTATACTATCAATATCTTATAATTATAATTTTAAAAATTATTAATTGTAAAAACTATAGTTACAAATTCAAAGGTTAGTTGGATGATTTATGGGTTGTAAAATGCACTGTGTATATCTATCTATGAATTCTCTTCATCTTGTTCAGAGAGAACATAGCAGAAGTAATAGAAGATGAATTGGCAAGAAGACCCTTGTTCGTCGTTGCTCTCATCTGAATTGTGGGGCCCTTACAACAACAACTGGAACATTGCTCGTCGTCACGGTGACTGTGATGACATCACCTCTTCTCTAGGTCACGCTCACGTTAACTGTCACGAGACTGAAACAATATCTTCCGTCTTGATCTTCCTGGTTAATTCAATTCTCAAACGCGTTTTATCGTTCTAACACAAAGTTGTCTTCTCCGATTAACAAGACTTGCACAAGATTTTACATGATGAGAATCAATTTGCAAATTTCACAGATTTGTTTATATTGGTAGGCGACTGATTGAATTTTAGCAAGATATTGATTTGAATAAATTCGAGTTCGCTAAGGAATTGAGTTTGAGTTTTAAGAAAACCCTTTAGTTCATAATATACTTTGTCAAGAACATAAAAATGAAGGGAAAGGAAAAGGAGACAGCGGTTATAGCGTGCGTGATAGGGGTGTGTGCGTTGGTGTCTCGCGGGTTCCGATTCGCGAGGTCTCTTTTGTGCAAGCTGAGCGAGTTGTGGAGCCATCACCATGTCAGGGGTGAAGAAAGAGGACCTGAAGGTGGAGGTGGAGGAGAGTAAGATCCTGCAGATAAGCGGCCAGAGGGTGAAGGAGAAGGAGGACCAAAACGACAAGTGGCACCGCACCGAGAGGCAGTGCGGCACCTTCCTGCGCCGGTTCCGCCTGCCGGAGGATGCCGACGCCGACGGCATCGGCTGCAAGCTCGAGCACGGAGTCCTCACCCTCACCGTTCCCAAGGTGAGCAAGAGTGAGAGGAAGAACGTGAGGCAGATTGATGTGGTATGAATATGGAACATGATCGCATGATCGCATGATCGCATGATCGATAATGAGAAGTTGTCGTAATGTTTGAATGATTTTGCGTTATTAGTTTTATGTTATATAAGATGGGAGTAATAAGCCCGTGTTTCGACTTTCCTGTTGATTTAATTGGAGCAGTATACTGTTCGACTTTGATGAATGAATGCAACTTTTTTTCATTCTTGTTCTTGTGGTTTTCTTATTTATTGAGTGAATCTAACAATTAGTATCATGTATGTGGGAAAAAGAGAAAAAAAATCTAACAATTTTTATCATAATATGTGAGAATAAGAGGAAGGAAGTTAAAGAAAAAAAATATGATCATTAAGTTTTGAGAAGTTTTTAGGAGAATGACTTTTTAAATTATAGTGACTTTTTAAATTATAGAGGATCAAGATGAAAAGGATCTTGATATTTGATATGTTTTAATGTGATAAAGTGAAAGAGAAGATATGGCATGATTAATGATTAACAAAACTACAAATCTCATTTGGGATAAAGAACTCAAAGTTCATTCACATTTAGTTTTCATTCACAATTTTGATGAGTTCTTTAACCCAAAACATAAAAATTATGACATATATAACAAAATCACAATTATATCCATTTAGGATGATAAAATCATTAAGTGAAGCAACGTTAACCATTTAGGATGATAAAATCATCAGTGTAGCAACTAGTATATTTTAACAAAATTTAAAAACTAGTATATTTTAACAAGATAGTATATTTTAACAAGATAGTACATAAGTGAAGCTCGAAATAAGACATGATTTACTTCTCATAATGCATTATCTAATATGTTTTATTATTTTAACATTTTGTGGTTCGTGATTAAATAAATTGTACCGATAGGCACTGGACGAACGTGGCCGACCGACCGAACGCATAACGCATAATAAATGTGAGGGCACGACAAAACTAAGGTGGTTAAAATACATCTCCGAAGAATAAGGAATACGCGTTTGAAGAAGATATGTTCCCCGGGTATTCCGGAGCACGATTGGTAAGACCTATCCATAACCACCCTGAGCCCAAGGGGCAGAAAAGTCCATTAGGCAATCCTATAAATAAGGTGCTCAAGCCAGAGAAAGGTACGTTTTCATTCACTTACTAAACCACACTTAGAATCTCACACTTACTTGAGCGTCGGAGTGCCTTCGCAGGTACCCTCCCCCGCCGACCGAAGGAGACACCAAGAAGGAACGACCGAACGAAGGAGAAGAAGATCGACACGTCAGCAATTACGCCACGTCAACCGACCGTGCCTGGGCCCCCATCTCTCCGTTCAGGTACAATTGGCGCCCACCGTGGGGCCGAGGCAAGATTTCAATTTTTAAAGCTATAATGGTTGCGACAAGGAACAACAACGACGCTATGGCAGAACAGATGACTATGATTCAAACCCTCCAAACTCAGATGGAGGAACTGCGGCAGAAGGGGATGGAAGACCGTCGTCAACACGAAGAGAATAGCGCCGCCAAGAGGAAGAGATCACCTTATTGAGAGAGCAGAATGCACGACTCCAGCGACAGGTCGATAATCCTGAACGAGAAGGCCAATCCCATATGGCCGACCGAACCGCCTCTCGCATACCTACACCGGCCGACACCAAT
>Ga0123341_1004606_pt1 | contig 12130 bp, 13 predicted proteins | sample Turbeapinknodule_FD_89959 | JGI IMG/M metagenome (GOLD analysis project Ga0123341, IMG submission 89959) | Root nodule microbial communities of legume samples collected from Mexico - Turtle bean Mexico pink nodule | ecosystem: Host-associated > Plants > Roots > Nodule | place: Mexico: Nepantla... | reverse complement strand
TCTTCTTCTTCTTCTTCTTCTTCTTCTTCTTCTTCTTCTTCTTCTTCTTCTTCTTCTTCTTCTTCTTCTTCTTCTTCTTCTTCTTCTTCTTCTTCTTCTTCTTCTTCTTCTTCTTCTTCTTACCCTAAAATCTATTTTTTCCTTTTATATCATGTCTTCTTGCATTCAGCACTTCAAAAGATGCATTCAATAATTAAACTTTACTTTGTGGTCCTATTATATTCTACAACTACCTTCTCTTACATATTCAATTGTAAAAATGCATGCAAAGGTAAATCAACATTGGATCAAAGTTTGAAACCACAGTAGATTGACCATCCTGAAGATAAAGTGTTTGCCTTTTAGTTAGTACAGGTTTGAAATGCAAACTTTTTGTTTTCTTGTTTCATATATTAATTATTATCTACTAATGTAAATCTGATATGAATTTCTACCTGTGTAGTTGCCTAGCTAGCTAAGCAAAGAGGACTGAAACTTAGTCAATAAGTTATAGTGATTTTAATTTATATTCTGAGAATTGTTGAAGGAATAATAATATAAGGTCTACTGAGAAAATTTAGAATGGTTGGACCATTCCTTATGGTATGATTATAATATCAATGTTACACCCTTCAAGTTTGATTGTCCTTCATATAACATGTTAATAAGATAACTAATTATGTTTTTGTTTAACTTCCATCGTGGTATATCAAATTATTGTTTTCAGATAATGAATAAGAAAGCAAACTTAAAACTACAAATGAAAGTTCAAGACAAGATTCAAATGAGTGCTGTAAATTTGGAACTTCCTCAAGTAAAATCAAGTAAAGAATTGCTAAGGAAAATGAAAATCAAACGTGAAAAATGACAAACAAAGAATGTACCACTGCACCTACTATTGCTACCCGAAGACAAGTGAACTTGCCTAATCTCAAGGTAAGTGACCAAACAAATTTGTACAGGAGGCTTAGTTCAAGAAAACATAATGTTGCAGTTGTAAGTAGTGTTCAACATAAAATTCATAGTAAAAAAAATCGATTGGAAGAATTGACATCTAAGAGCATCGGACATAGACAACTCCAAGAACCAAATAGAAAATTAATGAAAAAAGTAGCAATTGCAAATGATAAGTCAGAGGAAAGGCTACAAGCACTTGAAAGAGAATTGACTGAACTTAGTAATTCTAGTGCCAATGAACAACTCAAGTAAAAGGGAGTCTCATAAGAGGAGAATTCTAAGGAAAGACAATTTCTTATGAAATCAATACAAGTTGAATTTGATAAGTCAAAGGTAAAAGGTCAACTTAGAAAAAAGACAAGAATGATGAATGACAACTCAAAATTTAAGGAAGAAGTAGTGATTGAATATGTTGAATCAATGACAAAACAACAAGATGCTCCCAATAAGACACAAACAAAATTATGTCCATCAATGTTAATAAATCAAATTCTTAAAGAGAATGGAAACAATGAAGATGAAGAAAAAAATGTTCAAAATGAAAATGAGGATGAAGAACAATATGTTGGAGAAGAAAATGCATACCAAGATGAAGATGGTGAAGTGAATATGATAGAAGGTAAATGTTTTATTATTACAAATTGACAACATTTATTTCATATTTATGTATTCTTTTCAATATTTCATTTAATGAGTTCAATGTTAAAATAAGAACAAATAAAAAAAACGTGAGGACTAACTAAATGCTTAGCAATACATGGAAGATCTACTCAAGAGCGTCCAGAAGTTATCTTAGACATTGATGGAGAACCAATAGGTCCCACTGACAAGATTGTAACTGACTTAAGTTATTTCCTTGGCACGATAGCTAGGAATTCTTCCTTTTGTCCCTTAATTTACACAAAATTCAAACTTTGCTCAATGATAAAGATAACAAGGCTCGTATATGGCCATATGTTATGGTATGAAAAATAAACTTATATTGATTTAATGATAAAATATTTATGAAAATACAATCATTCTAATGCTCTTTTTATAGGAAAAGTTCATTATTAGTGATAAATGAGAGAAAGCGATATGTACTCACATAAATGAAGCAAGGAGACGCTACAAGAGTTTTATCAAGAAAAGACACTTTTTAAAGTACTCCACATTGAAGGATCGCATCAAACATCGTTCATTATTCATTTCTAGAGATCATTTCAAACAATTGTTGAAATATTGGAACACTAGCACTATCTAGGTTAGATAATTTAATGTTTTATTACTTTAAAATTGCAATACTATCTACCTTAATTATTACTTTTATCTTATTACAATGTAGACCATTAGTAAGCAAAATGTTGTAAATAGGACACAACAAAAGTACATTCATCGCATGGGACCAACTAATTTTGCTACAATTCATGTTGAATTAGTAAGATACTTCTAATTATGTCTCCATAGTTTAAATCCAATACAAAAACATCTTATTAATTTTTTGTTATTTTTTTTAATATGTAATTGTTGTAGTGTGTTAAGAAAAAGGTAATAGAAAAGGTTACCCAAGCTGGAATATTTATTACAACTCGTCAACGTCGATAAGGCCTAAGAGGAAAAGAAATGGATGAAGAAACATATAATATCATTGTAATTTTACAAATATTTATGAAGTGCATATAAATCTATTCTTTTTAATAATTAAAATTCATGCTCTTTTATTAGACTAAGCTTCAAGGTTCTAATGAAAACTCAAGTGATTCTGCGGAGCAAGCATTTCAATCAATATTTGGGAAAGAGAAACTTAGGAGAGTACGTTGTTATGGAAAGACTATGACACCATCATCAACATTTAAAAAAAAGAAAGAAATTGTTGCTATAAGAAAAAAAACATGAAAATGAAGTGACGAGCATGGCGAAGAAAATTGATGATCTAGAAGCAATGGTGAACTTTGTGGTAAAGTAGCAAAATCTAAATTTAGTGGAGGATGACATAAATAATATGATGACATGTGTTTTAACTAAAGAAAGTAGTGAAGTGGGCTACATTCATATGCATCCACCCATGATCCTCATTATGAGCAGGTGTATATAATTAAAAATTGTTTAGTGGGCTTTGAGAAATGTTTTCAAGTTACACATGAAATTTCTTTGATTTGTAATGTTGGAGGAGTACATCTAAAAGTTATTATTTTATCCTTAAGTTTCTTTTTTTTTTTGCTGGATCATGAAGATATAAACACATACATAATCATATTGGAATTTCAATCATGTTAATAAGTTTAGTGGTATGGATTGGAATATGTGGTACTCTTCATGTTGTGTTGTAAACACATACATGCAATTGTTACATGAAAGTTTAATGGATTTGATTAAAGCATGTTATTGATTAATTAAAATGCTTTTATTTATACAATATGTTTTGGTAGTTGCTAGATTTATTTTGTTTCAATTAGATTTAATTAGTATATGTTTTTTTTTTGGAAGCTTGAAGGCAATGAAGACTATGAAGACAATCTTGAAGAAGAATGAACTTGTTGATATGTAGTAAAGAAACAATACATTATGTTTTTAACTAAGTTTGTAGTTTTAATTTTGAAGACTTGATCGTTATCATTATACTTTAAGACAAACTTTTTGATTATGTAGTTTGAACACATCCCTTGAAACATGTGAGATTTCTTGTTGAGTCACTAATATTTCAATACATGCTTCAATACTTATTCTTTCCATCTTGAACTTTTGTATGAGTAATTTCTCTAAAATTAAAAAAATGTATTGTTGTTTTTGTCAATACTTTAAGCAACGCTTTTAAAATTGTAGCTCTTATAAATATTTTAGGCAATGATTTTAAAATTGTTGTCTTTATAAAAAATCATGACATATTACAAACAACCACGTTCACCTCAACCACGGCTAAAAAATCGTTGCCTAAACTTTAAGTCACAGTTTTTATGTCTTAGACCACTGTTCTATGTTGTTGCCTAACGTAATTGTTGTAGTCAAGAACACTAGTTTTGCACAAAATTTCTAAATAGAAGTAACATATATAACAAATTATGTAAATTATACCATAAATCATTAACAAAATTCGTGATTGTACACAAGACATACTTTTTACACTAAATTAATTTGTACAAGACATGAGTCGATAGAAACTTGTAGTTGTACAACAAAAAATGCATTAGATATTAACTTTCAGACAATCCATAAAATAGAAAAGAGACTATTTTAAAGAAACTTGTGTAGTGAGTGAATATCAATATTCTGGTTATAAACAATTTATAACATATTCTAATTAGAGTCTACCATGAGAGGTTCAATTTTGTTGAGGCTAAATCCTATAGCTATCTCCTCTTATGCTATTATTGGTGAAAGGTATCTCACAATATTGAAAACTTGTCCAGAAGAAAACGTATTGAAGAGAAAGATGGGTTTAAGTTGGAGCCTTGCGGCTGCATTAATTATCTTTTCGTCTGATCCTAAGGCCATGGACTTCTCTAGATTGATTGATGACTCTGAAAACAATGCAGCTCGTAGTGGCAGCAATGGTAGTCTGATCCTTTGTTTTGCAGTAATATACTATCGAATAAAGTTTCTTTCATGCTAAAAAAAATCACTTTACAACTATTTTTTGAAATAAAATATTATATTATAAAATATATTTTTTTTTAAATATAAAATGAATGAAAATGTGTCAAGCTATCGTTTTCATATAATAATGTGTCTTTGTTATGCACTTAAATATTTTTTGTTGTGCGTCTCTTTTTGGTCCAACATTAATGGTGAACTTTGAGCTTATGATCTCATTTTTACTACTCTAGCCCCTACCCAGTATACCAATCCCAGAGGATTTTGAATTTCTCTACTTTATGAACTCAAATTCTTTTTCTTTGAAAAAGATATCCACCATTTTAATTCTCTATTTTGGGTAATAACAAGGCCTAATCCAATATATGTAGTGGGCGGATTTTTCTACAAAGATGACCATGAGATTGAATAATATACCCATAACATTAGCGTGTGGATAATATCCATGGTTTCAAACCACACAATTTTCCCCTACTAGCCCCACCTTTCAATACGAGTACATTACTTTAATAAAATATTAAATTAAGTTATTTAATTAAAATATAAATTCAATTATTAAATATTGACAATTGTTTTGACTTCGTGGCAGGATCATATATACTGTACAGAAAGCAGTTAAAGTATTTTGGATTGGGATTACCATTTGCATGGCATGAAAAAAGTTATGATATTTGCATGGAAAAGATTCAACAAGATGACTTATTCTGTTTCATTTGAAATTTTCTATTGCTGTACCAAGTCTGAACTGTAAAGGTCTGAACATGAAGATTTCTCTTCATTTTTTACTCGTGTTAACTTTTTTTTATGTACGTAAGTATCATTATTTATATATAGTTCCCGATTACTTAAGATCTAAATTCTGAAATAGAAAATATTTCGGATGTAGTGATGGAAAGTAGGATCACAATTGTATATAAATTTGAAGTAAAGACAAAATGTATAATTTGTGTATAGGGTTTGAACAAATAGCATGAGTATAATGATAAGAACTAAATCCATGGATTGTCACGGGCTTTGGTTAACAAGAGCTAAAAATGAACACTGATATGAATTGATATTAACATTATTTAAAAGCAACTGGATAAAAGCAAACAACATAGCAGGCCATGGCAATTTATGTTCTTTACTCAGCCGGCAAACACTTTAAGTCAGCTCTTATACTCTCTCACGCAACTCACTTACACTTCAATTTTGTTAACCAGATGTTCCTAGTATTTTTTATGTTATTCTGTTCTTTCTTTGTTTTTGTCTGCTTTCAATGAGTGATTGATTCTATATCAGTGTTCAAGTTCACTCGGCCCTGCTGGACCCCTCCAGAAAATGAGTCCACTCCGCCACTTCCAAATTCCAGTATTAAACTATGGCCGGCCACAACATATGCATGGCTGCCACGTTTCTCCATCCTTTTCTCTAAAAACTATCATTAGTCATTCTCCAATGCCCATAAACTCAAACTAGTTATTCACCACTTGCAAATCACTTTGCTTCTAGTTCTACAATTCAGAAGCTTAAGCCATGTTCTACTTCCTCAAAAGATTGTGCCTTCTATGTTTCCTTTTACTATCCTTGGAAGTTTCACTCTGGTCGTGTGCTTCACACACAGACTTGGCTTCTTGCTTGCTTAATCACAATATCAAAAACTTTACCACTCTCCCTTACAAAGAACATGACCAACCCTCTTCCCATGATTACTTCAAAATTCTTAATTTTTCCATCCAAAATCTTCGGTTCGCAGAACCCGTGATTCCTAAGCCAATAGCCATTGTATTGCCAGGGAGTTTGGAGCAGCTGCAGAAAAGTGTAGCATGCAGTAGAGAAAGTTCCATGGAGATCAGAGTAAGATGTGGCGGACACAGCTATGAAGGGACTTCGTATGTGGCTGATGATGGCACTCCTTTTGTGATCATTGACATGATGAATTTGAACCATGTTTGGGTGGACATGGAGACAGAAACAGCCTGGGTTGAAGGTGGTGCAACATTGGGAGAGACTTACTATGCAATCTCTCAAGCAAGCAATGAATATGGATTCTCAGCTGGGTCATGTCCAACTGTTGGCGTCGGAGGACACATTGGTGGTGGTGGTTTTGGGTTGTTGTCTAGAAAATATGGTCTTGCAGCGGACAACGTAGTGGATGCCCTTCTCGTTGATGCTGATCAAAATTTGTTGGACCGTGAAACCATGGGAGAAGATGTGTTTTGGGCTATTAGAGGAGGAGGAGGTGGTCTTTGGGGGATCATTTATGCCTGGAAAATCCAGTTGTTGAAAGTGCCACAGGTTGTAACCAGTTTCACTGTATCAAGAACAGGCACAAAAAGTCATGTTGCCAATCTGGTGCACAAATGGCAATATGTGGCACCCAACTTGGAAGATGACTTCTATTTGTCATGCTTTGTTGGTGCTGGTTTGCCCCAAGCTAAAACCAAAGGGTTATCACTAACACTTAATGGTTTCTATCTTGGTCCTAAAACCGATGCCATATCCATTCTACACCATGCTTTTCCAGAGTTGGGTGTTACAGAAGAAGAATGCATAGAAATGAGTTGGATTCAGTCAATTGTTTTCTTCTCTGGCCTAAGTGATGGAGCGTCGGTCTCTGACTTGAAAAACAGGTATGTGCAAGAAAAAGAATATTTCAAGGCCAAATCAGATTATGTAAAAAACCATATTCCTCTTGTGGGCATAGAAACTGCACTGGACATCCTCGAAAAGGAGCCAAAGGGGTATGTTATTCTGGATGCTTATGGTGGAAAGATGCATAATATAAGCAATGATGCAATTGCTTTTCCCCACAGAAGAGGAAACCTGTTTACAATACAGTACCTGATCTATTGGAAAGAAGCTGACAAAGAGAAAAGCAGTGATTATGTAGATTGGATAAGAGGGTTCTATGATGCTATGAGTCCCTTTGTTTCATCTGCTCCAAGGGCTGCATATATTAATTACATGGACTTTGACCTTGGAGTGAGGAAGAGGATAAGAAGTTATGGTGATGTGGAAGATGGTGTTGAAAATGCAAGGGATTGGGGTGAAAAGTACTTCCTCAGTAACTACGACAGACTGGTAAGGGTGAAGACTATGGTTGATCCTAACAACGTTTTCACCAATGAACAAGGCATTCCTCCTATATCTTTAGCCTCTCCCAGTTTCAAAGCGCAGAACAAATAAATGATGCTAGATTTGTAAATGGGACTATTATATATATTTGAGTTGTGTAATGTCACTGTCATCCCATGCATAAGTGCACAAAATCCAAAGAGTGGGCTTCAAAATCGATGATAGTCAGATAAAAGTTGAATAGTTTGGTTGAAGACTAGAAATGAAATATCTCCCAATATCCTTTTTCTTTTAGCAATGTATCCCTATTATAAATGTTTATTACAATATCCATACAAAAGTAAGAGACAAGAAGAAAAGAGAAAAAAAATATTATAAATTTAGAGATTAAAATACAAAATGTAACATATATCACATTAACACCATAATCAACATCAAGTCAATTATTGTTATTGACGTTAACTTTTATTAACAATAGATACTAAAACAGATGTAAAATTACTTGAATAAAGATTAAGATATATTATTTTTAAAAATCGAGACTAAATTTTTATGGATATGAGAAATAAATCATGAATATTACAAAGTCCCATTAAGTGGAGGGATTTGGGAAAGGGAACTCAATAACGTTCTTTTTCTCGAATTTTCCTGACAGCCATGGAGAGTATGATATGTTTAGGATCTTCAGAAAATGGGCCAGAGTGAAAGAGGTGTTTATCTCCAGACGGCCAAATAGGTGGGGAAGAAGATATGGTTTTGTGAGATTTTATCCTATCCCTAATGAGGCCAAGCTGGAAAAGCAATTGGATCGGATTTACATTGGCAACTTTAAACTATACGTTAACTTTCCAAAATATAGGAGAGCAGAGAGCAAAGTCAAGAAGGGGAAGCCAAGTACATCTAGAAACGCTATCTCTCGAGCTAGGAGCCCTCAAGGTAAGATGAAGGAGAAGGCGGTTTGGCACGAACACAGAACAGTCCGAAAAGGTGAGACTCAGAAACCTAAACAGTCCTACGTTGAGGTTGTACGTAAGTCTTTAAAAGGTAGATGGTCTGGCCCTGCTTTTGAAACAACGTCAAATGCACCGTCGTGGCTGGTTTCGAGTGTAGTTGGATGGATGTCTTCTAACATCTCTTTCGATACCTTGAGCAAAGAGTTTGTCAATGGGGGAATGAGCAGAGTTAAACTTAGATTTATGGGTGATAATCTAGTGCTTCTAACACCCAAAGATGGTGATAGAATGGATGACATCATTAAACTTAACAACGAATGGTTTGTCTCCCTTTTTGATGATACTGAGCCCTGGTCTGAATCCTGCGTAGCAGGGCATAAAATAGTCTGGGTAAGGTGTTATGGAATCCCATTAACCTTGTGGAACGAACAATGCTTCTCGAAGGTGGTTGGAGAAGTAGCGTCCCTGGTTAAAATTGATGAGTCTACTCGGCTGTGGGAGAACTTGGAGTATGCTCGTCTGCATGTTAGGTTACCCAAAGCATGCAAAGTTGATATGGTGAAGGAATTCATGATTAATGAGCAGCTCTGTAATATTGTCATCACAGAAGAGATACCCAGTAAAGAAAGAGGAGAATGTTCATGTCACGACGACCGCTATGCTTCATCTGACAGTATTTCGTCCTCGGACACCGTAGTGGAGGAAACCTACCATTTTGGAAGGTCGTCCGATGAAGGAGACGATCTCAAATGTGTCGGTATGCAACGGGACGAGGTACCCGAGGTGGTGGGGCAGACTCCAACCTCGATAGCAACAAATTGGAAGTTTATAGAGAATAAGGCTCTGAGTGATAAGGGGTGTCAGTCTAAAGGTGGTTTTTCTTTCCTTAATATGGCAAAATGTGTGCAAGGAGGGTCTGAAGGAGGGGCAGCTAAGCCGTCAACCAAGTCAACGAAGCTTGCAAAGTGATTCAGGATACGCTGGCTAACCTAATGGAAGGGGCCTATGGGTATGGGTGCAATTCCTTAGCTACTGGGATTAAGCAAGGTGAGGCCCAATCAACTAAGAGTGGTACGGTTAGCAAAGAAGAGAATGTAAGGGGCCCAACGTCAGGAAGCAAAGGGGAAAAAATGTCTCTGCGTTGCGGTAAGGTAGGTTCCATTACCATGTCTTCGGCAACTCCTCAACGTACAAGGGAAGATGGGGATCACTGTGACGTGTCGAAAACGCAAGAGTGCGATTCCGATGTAAACCCATGCCATGCAATCCGCCGTCGCAACAAGGGTGAGGGATCGTCTTCGGGGAGCTCGGATCCCCAATCAAGCGGAAGCGTAAAGTGGTGCAAGACGACCAACGATGAAGAAACAAATGCTGAACACGAGGCTTCATCTAATGGAGTAAGGGGTTGCAAGTCATCACCAGAATTCCGAAGGCTACGGTCTACGCGGGGGCACGACACGCAAACTGCTTAACCAAAGTGGAGGTCGAATGGGGGAGTAGGATCACTCCATCATGGGGTAAACTCTTCTTCGAGGCTTAGCCTTTGTTCCTTTGCGGAATCGAGTACTGATATTCACCATTGCAATGACCGGTTCAACCTGGAAATCAAGGATGCCGAATCCGTTAGAATTTGGGAGTTGGGACGCAATCTAGGAATGGAGTGCTCAGGGGGGGAGGGGAATTTGGTTGGAGAACTGGACCGTTTAGAGGTAAGGGACAAGGATGATAAAGAGGTTTCTCGGGTGGGTAGTGTGAAGGAGTTACCATGATTATAGTCAACCTTAACATCAGAGGGTTGGGAGGGGGGACGAAAGCAAGGTATCTGAGCCACCTTGTGATTAAGGAGGGTGCTGATTTTCTCTGCCTGCAGGAAACGAAATCCTCCTCTTTTTCAGATGTCAGATGTTTTCTTTTGTGGGGAAGTTGTAACATTGGTTGGGTCCACCATAAAGGGATTAACGGGGCAAGAAGTATGATAACAATGTGGAATAAGGAAGCTTTCGAATATGGCAGCCATGTTGTAGGTACTGGCTTTATTGCTATTGTGGGCTATCACCTCGAAGCAAAACGACATTGTGTGGTGGTAAATGTTTATGCAGCGTGTAATATAAAGGACAAAATCCTTCTGTGGGAAACTTTAACGACGTTCAAGCAATCACACTAGAACTTGGCCTGGTGTTTATGTGGTGATTCCAATGCCGTAAGGATGGCCGAGGAGAGGAAAGGGATTAGAGGTCATTCAAGTCAAAAGAAGGAGATGGAAGGTTTTAACAACTTTATTGAAACCAATGGTTGGGTGGACATTTCGTGTGTAGGGAAAAAGTTTACTTGGTTTAAAGCAAACGGCACTACAAATAGTAGACTAGATAGATTTCTGGTCTCTGAAGAGTCACTTCAAATTTGGCTGGCAGCCAAACAGTATGTGCAACAGAGAGTCGTTTCGGATCACTGCGCTCTAGTTTTAAAATCATGTACTAAAGAGTGGGGGCCAAAACCTTTCAGAACCTTTGATGTGTGGTTAAAGGAACCGGGGTTTACGGCAATGATAAAGGGTAAGTGGGAATTGTATCAGGTGGAAGGTAATAGTATATCTGTGCTCAAAGAAAAGTTGAAACTCTTAAAGGCGGATCTTAAAGTGTGGAGCAGAAGTGTGTTTGGTTGTGTGGAATCTGATAAGAGACGTATTGAGATGGAAATTGAGAATCTGGACGGGGAGGACAACATTTATGCTTTAGAGGACGAGGGGAGGTTGAGAAGGTTGGAATTGTTCAGTCAACTGGGGATTGTTTAGAATTTGGAATTGTACAGGCAAAAAGCAAGAGTGAATTGGCTTAAACATGGGGACTTCAACTCTAAATTTGTCCATTCCGCGATTCGTTGGAGAAGGCTAAAAAATGAGGTCAAAGGTGTTGAGGTTGACTCTCAATGGTGTGAGGAACCGGAAGTTGTAAGTGTTGGGTTTAATAGTGCCAAAGTTCTAGAGGGGGGGTGAATTGATCTTTTAAAAGTTTCTCGCAGAACCAGTATTTTTCACAGTGTATAGAAAATAAATCGATTTATTTGAAATTGAACAGATTTATTTTGGCACTGTTTGTGTTTGAAAAGCGTTTAGGCAGTCAAGTTAATCACAAGATTATGCAGATCGATTTTCCAGATACACACACACTGATATAATGAAGAAAAACAGTGAATCACAAAAACAACAAGCTTCAATTTTAAGCAAGTGATTAAGGTTCAATTGATAGCTTGACAATTACTTGAGTAACCTATCACAATCAATCTGTTTCGATGGCTTTTTAATAGGTTATTTATGTTCTTCTTAAAATCAAACAGTTTTCCAGAAATTAAGAACAGTATGTCACAAGCCCAAAAAGAACAAATTTATTTCTTGACAGTTTAACAGTTATGAAGAAATTTAAGTGCAGAGATTAAGGGAGAATGAACACAAGGCAATTATACTGGTTCACTCAACTGAGCTACATCCAGTCTTTACCTAAACCAAGGTGAAATTCACTAAATCACAATTCAAACAAACACAAATCCCACTGTTCTTGAACCCTACAAGAACTTAGGTACACTTGCTGAAAAACCCTATTTCAGCACACACACTCTTC
>Ga0123341_1004604_pt1 | contig 12131 bp, 8 predicted proteins | sample Turbeapinknodule_FD_89959 | JGI IMG/M metagenome (GOLD analysis project Ga0123341, IMG submission 89959) | Root nodule microbial communities of legume samples collected from Mexico - Turtle bean Mexico pink nodule | ecosystem: Host-associated > Plants > Roots > Nodule | place: Mexico: Nepantla... | reverse complement strand
CTAGAAAATCAAATCTGACCTATATTTTTTACACCAATAGAATAACATAGAAGTCATAATTCAATTTTTTAAGCTAACGACAATATTATTTATTTGAATAAATATTATAAACAATATGTTATTTAGGTAAATATTATAAATAAATTTATTTGACCAGATTTGTATATAGACATATATGCCTTTTAAGGGGGAGGAAGAAAGAGTGAACATAATTGGTTCATTTCAAAATTTTATAACCATGTGACAGTACCTAGAAATTACTTGAACAAACCTATTTGTAAACCACGAAGAATTTTTTTTATAAATTAAAATGAAAATAATTTAAAATAATTTCACTACAAATATAGTGTTCCGGTCAATATATCTCATCACTTATAAGTCGATGTCAAAGACAATTTAAATATATTTTCCTCTTTTAATCCACTTAGACATCTTTTTTAAGGATAAAACCGTATCGGAGTTCAAAATTTTTAAAATAGACAATATCTCGGATGCGGCTTGGACACTCCTCTCGTGCCAGACACATGTATCGGACACCGTCACTCGTAAGACACATATCAGTGAAGTGTCAAATTCAAAAACTATTTGTTGGATTTATGAGAATTCAAACATAATTTTAAAAAACGAAATATATTAATAAAGATAAATATATTAATAAAGAATTATAACATACTTGTATTCTCTTGTTGTATATTTTAAAAATTATATGTATTTTAAAAGGATTCTTGTTGTATTCATGTTAGCATCTATTTTACATAGGTTAGAAATAAAAGAAACATAGAAGTTGATATGTTATAGAGATGCTGGAATAAAATAGGAATGGCTCACAAATATGTGAGACATGTATGTTAGGGTTAGGACCCTCAGTTTGTAGGACACGTCGCTCCACAAAGGTAAATGGGTGGGAGACAGATGGCCTTAGAGCTTTTCACTGTTGGACTATTAATTTGTGTTAACTTTTTCTTTTTCTTTCTTCTGAGTTTGGAGAAGTACACCATTTTTACTTTATAAGTGCTTTTTCCCTTCTCAACTTTTTCACTTCTTTTTCTCTTTTCAGGAAGCCACTATTACTTACTCCTTCTTTGCTTCATAATTGATTAATCAAAATCAAATAACAGAGTTTTATTATTCCTTCTTTTTCAAAGTCCTACTGTTATAGCTGTAACATTTTCTTACTTTATAATATGTATGATTTATATGAATGAAACCAACCTACTAAGTTTTGTTTATTAAATTTGTTGCAGTTTCTTTGTTCCCTCCTTGCATGTTCCATGGACAAAGTTTTTGTCATGTAACGCAGATTTAAACAGAGTTTTCCTTTGCTTTCATTTCATTTCTTTTGTTTTGTCTCCTTCCAAATAAAATCACATAGTAACATAGCAAGTAAATGCCTCATTCACATTCACATCACACACTTTTCTTTTTCTTATCTCTTTCTTGTTATTTTTGGAGGGTCTTAAAGAATGCTTACTTTAACCACCAAATTTCACCATATTTGTTGTAGGTTGCACTGTTTCTTGCATTGAGGCCAGCAATGGGGAGAGCCACAAGGTGGATGAAGAGTTTGTTTGGGATTACAAGAGAGAAAGAGAAGAAGAAAAACTCAAAGGGTGGAGAGGCCAAGAGCACTGAATCAGGTTGTTCTGAGAGTACTAGTAATTCAAGAGCTTTGTGCCATAATCCAGGGACTATACCTCCCAACATTTCTCAAGCTGAGGCAGCTTGGTTACAATCATTCTACACAGAGAAGGACAACAACAAGCATGCCATTGCAGTTGCTGCCGTCACTGCAGCTGCGGCGGATGCTGCTGTGGCTGCAGCACAGGCTGCTGTAGCAGTTGTTAGACTCACAAGCCAAGGAAGGGGTGGCACCATGTTTGGTGTTGGACCTGAGATATGGGCTGCTATCAAGATTCAAGCTGTGTTTAGAGGATATCTGGTGAGTTAGTACATTTTTTTTATAAAGATTTTCATGTTAGTAATCACTATGGAACAATATCAATTATCTGCCATCACATACCTTTACTTATTTATGTCAAAAAGTTATAGGCTTTTGGCTTCATTAGTATGGGGTCTATTTGATTTAGAATGCTGTTCTCTGTTTGTTTTTGGTGCACTGTGGAGGTGGAATTTAAAAATTGACATGTGTTTTGAACAGGCAAGGAAGGCATTGAGGGCATTAAAAGGATTGGTGAAGTTGCAGGCACTTGTCAGAGGGTATTTAGTGAGGAAGCAAGCAACAGCAACCCTGCATAGTATGCAGGCTCTTGTTAGAGCTCAAGCTACACTAAGGTCCCACCAATCTCGCAGGCTCATGAGTACTAAGAATGAAGCATTTAGATCTCAACATAGAGCAAGAAGATCCATGGTATTGGCACAGATCTCATATTCTGGCTACATTTCTGATCATATTATGCAAAATGAATGGTTATATTAAGCTTGCTCTTGTGTTGAAATTTTATCAGGAGAGGTTTGATGATACTAGGAGTGATTATGCAGTTCCAATCCACATTAGAAAAGCATCATCTTCTTTTGATGCTACAGTTAACATCAACAACAGTGTTGATGGGAGCCCCAAAACAGTGGAAGTGGACACTTTCAGGCCTAAGTCAAGGTCAAGAAGGTCAAGAAGGACAATATCAGATTTTGGTGATGAGCCATCACTTCAGGCACTTTCCTCTCCCATCTTCCCAATTTCATATAGAGTTACCCCTACACGTTGGTCCATAGCAGACCAAAGGAATTTTCAGGATTCTGAATGGGGGTTAACAGGAGAAGAATGTCGGTTCTCTACAGCACAAAGCACTCCACGCTTCACAAATCCTTGTAGTTGTGGCTCAGTTGCACCTATGACAAATGATAACTTGTTCCTAAGACAATATGGGAAATTTCCAAACTACATGGCTAGTACTCAGTCTTTTAAGGCCAAGTTGAGGTCTCATAGTGCTCCAAAGCAAAGACCAGAACCAAGTCCAAGGAAAAGGCTCTCCCTCAATGAAATGATGGAGTCTAGGAGTAGCTTGAGTGGTGTTAGAATGCAGAGGTCTTGCTCAAAGGCTCAAGAAGTCATTAATTTCAAGAATGCTGTGATGGGAAAGCTTCAGAAATCCACAGAATCTGTTAGGGTGGCAGACAGAAACTATTTCCACCAGAGAGGGTGGTGACATGCTGAACTTATTATTAGGACATATATATCAAGCTCTCTTTGTTTTTTACAGTGTTAAAACTGTTAATAAACTCTATATTTCTGCCCCCAGTTTGGTAATTTGCAGATACATAGGTGGTGAGTGTGGGAATGTGAAGACAAAATAGAAGGCAAAGAGAGAGAGAGAGAAGCCTCTCATTGTTTTATGAAAAGTTTGGTCATGGAATTTTCATATATCCTCTCTATAGTCTAATCAAATGCAAGAATCTTTACTTGCCTACAGTGTAATCTCCTTGCATGCTTTTTCTCTTTTCTTCTCATTTTTTTAGACTTTGTTTTGGTGTTGATAATGAAACCTCAACAACCATTCAGACTCTTGATAAACCATTTCTAAAGATTTACTTTTCCTACAAAATCATAAAAAATAACTAAAACTATATTTGATTGTCTCCACATAAAAAACAATTCAGACTACTGTATGGTTGTCTTCACTTCGAACTCTAGAAATCCTATAAAAAACAACTCAAACTAGACTGTATCTGATTGATAAAGATTTTATAAGAGAGGTCACAACATGGTTCAAATGTACTCAGTCCAACAATATGCAAACAGAAAATGCTTTGTTTCTTTTCCTATTCGTTTGAGATGATTGAGCTAAAGGTTTATTACTTCTTTTTATACACATGCAGTTAAGCCTGATAAAGTTGATTATGCAAGAGGAGTGATGTTATTCGCACTCTTCTTTTACAACAATTTCTGTAAAAGAAAAAGAGTGAAAAATATAATCATTCTTATGTGAAATGTGCTAACATAAATTATTCATATATGAAATGTATAAAGAAAGAAGTGTACTAACATTCCTCAAAAAGTGAAGCAACATCATGCTATGTGAGACTTTTTGGATTATCAAGAAATATTTTCTGTCAAATCATTGACAGCATGAATGACTTAAAGCCAAGCTACATTGATTGTGTTCTAACCATTGGAGTCACCCAAAATTATCAACTAATGATTGGAGATTTCAATTAACCAAAAAAAAAAAAAATATTGATAGGGGATTTCATTCAAGGATTATTTAATGTCAAAGGACACTTGACTTCTGACTCATGCATGTTTTGTCATCAGAAACTTTTACTGATATGAACAGTTTTCAATTTGTTTTTGAATTTTGAATGGGAATGGTAGAAGAAGGAGTAGCTATGTATTTTTTACTGCTTCTTGTTATTGATACCTAACCCTTTGGCATTTTTCAAAGCTTGTGTTACTGTTTGTATGTTGATTTGATCTCTTTTAACCTCTTAAAAGTAACTTAATTTCTCTATACTTGGTCTAAGGGTCTAAGCAAATTTAATTACTCTGCAATGTGTTCTAACTTCTATTCATTAACAGTATAAAGTAGGTTGTAGCTAAGGGTCTAATTAAACTTGATTATGATGCAAAGTTAACTGTTTTGTAGCAAAAAAAATTGATGTATTGATTAAGAACATGTAGGACAGTTCATGTCTAATTGGTTCATAAAGTGTGAGTTTACAGACTGTCAAATTTAGATGTATTTATTTACACAGATTTGAAATTTGTTTGAGAAAGTTTATTTTTTAGAAAATAATTATTCTTCTCAATAACTTTCTAATGGATTTAATTAAGGTAACTGCTATATTTTTAAAACAGTTGAAACTAGTCTACACTTTGTATTTATTGGCCTTTCCCATATTTATTATTACTATTATATATATATATATATATATATATATATATATTCCCACTATAAAGAGTGGGAAACGCATTGGCTTAAGTACGTTCTTCTCATGACTGCTTCTTCCTGCCCCTCCATACCTTCTTGTGCCACCCTCATAAATTTTTTATATTCCAAAAATACCCTTTTCAATATTCCGGATTACATAATCTAGAAGTCTTTTTCTAGATTCAGAATTGGCTTCCGGATTATGTAATCCGGAAGTCTTTTGTGATTAGCTTCCGGATTACATAATCCGGAAGTCTTTTCTATACATAAGATTAGCTTCTGGATTATGTAATCCGGAAACTTTTTTTTCAGATGTGTTATTAGCTTCCGGATTACATAATCTAGAAGTCTTTTCTAAATATGAAAAAAAAGATAAAATGGTATTTTCATATTTAGTATGGGGTGGCACAAGAAGGTATGGAGGTGTAGGAAGAAAGAGTCTCTTCTCATTGTTTTTGTCCATGGAACAAAGCAAAAAAGAAGAAGAGAGATACAAACAGAAGAAGGCCCAAACATTACGTATGGTGATATACTGAAAAGGCGATTTCTTCCTGCTGCACCGTTTGTTTCTTGCTGCACCCCATACTTTAGAAAAATATCAAAATTATCTCTTAATATATTTTTTAATTTCAAAAATATGAATTCAGAATTTTTTTGAATGATAGAATCTAAAAGTTAAAATTTATAATTTTTTTTTCTGTGGAATTATACAATTCAAAATACAAAAATTGTATTTCAAAATATACAATCCAAATATGTAAACAATAGGAAATAGAAAACATGAAATATTTTAATATTCTAATCTTAAAAATTCATAACTCTCCATAACTTATGTTAATAGTTTTCTTACACGGTGTAAACAATTTTGTTTGTGTGAAAATACAGGTATATTGGAAACATATTTAATCTTTTAAAAAATTAAGTGACATGATTGCCATTTAAGTTAATGTGGGTTGTTGCAAAAACAGAGTGAGATTGTTAACAAATTGTTTGGATTAACTTTCTGCAAGATAAAATTGATTGATTAGGAGTTAAAATTAGTATAGAAGTAATTCAGGGAACAAAAATGAGGACTGCACTATCAAAATATGGACCTGTGATATATAATTTATACATCAAATGTTTTCATCAGAGGAATTCAAACTATAAGTAGAAACTGTGTATTAGTTAAACTACAATTGGATCCATTCAGTTCCATCAACAAAACCAAGTGAAAGAAAAGGTATAGCTTCTTCATCAGTGAGTTCTCTTGACCATGCTACTCTCCCTGCAAAACTTGCACCTGCTCCTGTGCACTTGTACTGCCCATAGAAAACAGTCCTGGTGGTGCACCCAATACAATATCATCAACATCAGAACAAATTAAATTGCAGATTAATTCTATGCATATCTATTGCTAATATAAAACATTTCATATGATGCATGTTTGTGATAATTAGTATAGAATTCAACACCCATCTAACACAGACACTAGACACTGAATACGGACATAAAAATACATACAATTTCTAAAATGTAGAACACATAGACACAAATTTGAATTTTTAGAAAATTAATCTATTTCTCTTTTTTAAAATTATGTTAGAATCATGTTAGAATTGTCAGAAATCCAATAAATATTTTTTGAATTGGACACTTCACCGATATGTGTTCTCCGAGTGTCGGTGTCCGATACATGTGTCCAACACGGACACGCCATTTAAGAAAAAGAGGACACACCATTTAAGAAGAAGAGTGTCCGAATCTCATAAAACACAATTTCTAAAAGATTGAGAGTAAAATGTAATATTATAAATACATGTAGTAGTTTCTCAGCAAACAATGAAGCCACCCACATGCGCATGCCAATATGTATATAGCTGTATACCAAGTAAGATTTAATAGAATAATATGTTTAAGGTATTGGATTAGGTGGCTTTTCAGACACTTAGTGCATGCTGCTATACCTTATCTATATTGCAGATACAGACATAAAATTCGGTGGTTAGAATCCTCATAATTTAGTATATAGTATTTACTTACCACTTTCCCTCCAAAGAACTACCAATTTCTATTCTTCAGAAAGTTCCTACTTTGTTTTTAATATAACTTTTTGTTAGAGGGTTCATATGTTAACACGTAGACTTGCACCAGTGGATGGATATATATATATATATATATACAGGTAGGGGAAATGGAAAATGATATGTGTATGGCTAGCTAGGCCTATGTTTCTTGACCTCACACTAGATGGAAAAGGTACCAATATTATTCCTTTGTTGTGTCATGAGAATAGACTCATTCATATTTCTTAATGGTTTGATGGAGACAGGTTTAGTTATGTTGATGATAGAGTGGATAGAGTGTAGTTTTTGTCATTTAAGCAAAAGGGCAGTTTGAATGGCTGAAGAAGGGTGGTTGTGACTTGTCAAGTGGGAAGAACAGATAAAGAGGAAGATGACAAAAGAAACTTCACACACATACTGTGCAGTAAGAGAGTGAGTGGCACCGACCCATTTATGTAAAGGTTCTCATGAGATTGAAGTCTAGAAGATCCTATATGATTAGAAGTTAAACTTACAGTATATAAATAGATAAAACTTTACCTTCTAAATTAATTTTTTAACAAATTATTGATGTGTTGAAATAGATTGGAGGAGACTTTTTCTTTCTCAAAAAAGATTATTTAGTTCTTCAAAATGTTAAGTTTCATTTAATGGGTTAATTTTTTGACAGAAACTATTTTATGATAAGTGTAAAGATTGAATCTTCAACAATAAATGCTTAAAAAACAGACATGTGTCAACTATTACATATTGTGTTTCTTCAATCCACTTAATGGGGTTTCAAACATCATTTTTGGTGGTATTTTATAAAGAGCAATGCATTTCCCTTTCCATCAGAGAGATGACACTATGTGTGTTGTGAGGTCAAATGGTCTTAACATGGTGCCAAGAGTTCATGACAGATAAACTGAAAAAATGACCTTTTGGCCTTGCAATTTCGTTGACTTGTAGGAATGATCACTTTCAAGAAGAGAGAAAAGAATCGGAGGAGTAAAATAAGGTTTTATTTTCACTTCCATCTAAAATTTGTACATGTTTAAAAACTATATATTTGTCAGAGCTGTTATGGTATCCAGAAAAGTTTAAAGAGAATTATGTTTTGAGCTAAAAATTAAATAGTTTAGACACAAAAAAAAGACAGAGGGAGAGGGAGTTTGTTACTGATATTATCTAAAACCTTAAATTTCCAAAGATGTCACATAATTTCTCTATTTGTAAATTACTACAGAATGTCATTAATGAAAGTAAATTCTCATTTTAGATTCTGATGCTGTATTGATCTATTAATTTTGTAATACCATGTTATTCTAAAATCCTGAAGTAATGTAAATTTTTAGTGAAATCAGTACTACTAAATAGCCAACACATAATAATACTATAATAAGATGAAATGGAGTGAGCAGATAGTGGTAGACAACTTCATTGGTAGTATTACTAATGGAATTTGCATGAGAAACATAGGAATTATGGGTAAAGGCTTAACCAATTAGAAGTAGTAAATAAAAATTTAAGGAAAATGTTACTTTTGTCTACTAAAACACCAATTTACAAGTATGAAAATTGATTCATTTCTTCACATGGAATCCACATCTCAGCAAAAGGAAAACCAATTTATAAGTGTGAAAATTGATTCATTTCCTCACCATCTTTCAGAAAAAAAAAATCATTTCTCTTTTCGGTTATAATCTGGTACAGGATTGTCAACATATCGATACTTGTAATTTAAATATAATTTATGTATACAGTGCAGATGGATGAATTTGTGAAGAAAAAAGAAAGAGTAACATACATTTCACGGTTAGGGTCACCCCAGTTATACCAGCCTTTGGGAATGATGATGTTGTCCATATATGTGTAAGCAAAGACCACGCGAGAAAAGGGTCCCCATGCCCTTCCAAGGTATAGTGCCCCTGATCCCGTGACCTTACAGTTCACAAATGAGAACCCTGTGTCCTCCAACATACTGCTCCTTCCTTGAGCTGTTACTGCCCCTGTATTCTGTGCTATTGCATGCACGTGACATCCCTATATATATATAGTATAGTGTCACAGACAAAATTATCAGATTCTCTGTAACAAACTATGTTTGTTTCAACAATTGATCACTTATATTGTTTTAACTTGATAAATTAGAAAACAACCTAATGGTACATGGATAGAAGAAAGTAGTTGAAATTTTTTATGCTTACAATAAATTGTAAGTAAGTATTGCTCAAATTTGCTGAATAATAAATGCTTCAGATACAGATTTGGTCAGGTTATTCTGGTGTGAAGAAATTATTACATGTTTCAAGACATGTGACCATTACCAATGTCTAAATTGATTGGTTTGTGTTATAATTGCTTTCTCTTAATTGAAGACTGATATTTCAAGGTTTTGGATTAAATTAAGGCAATGGTTGCAGATTAGAGGTAGTAATTATTATGGAAATAAATATTAAAAAGTGGATTTTAAGCTTAACTCAATCTCATAAAATCGACAAACAATCGTTTGAATAGTTTCAAAATGACTTTGATACCATATTAAGAAGTGAATTTTAAGCCTAATTCAATCTCATAAAACCGACTCATAAGATGAGACGTGCACCTACTCATATTCTATAAAATATTCTAATCTCTAGTCGACGTGGGATGGAGAACAAGAAAATCTAACCTCAAATAGTGAGAGAGAGTTGCCGAATATGAAATCAACAGAGCCTTCAATGTAACAATCCTTATAGTAATGTCTGCCCACATGATCATAGAGTGTGTCTTGTGCTCCCAAGAATTTGCAGCCTACGAATGCTGCTGTGTCTGCTGAAATCCTTAATGCCACTGCTTGCTTTCCAATTGCTCCTGGAGCAGGAACAGGAGTTGTGTTCTGCATTCACAATATATATTATTATGCTTGTAAAAGACAAAGGCACACAGTAAATTAGGATAGAAATAGAGGGAGAGTGTGTTTCTTACTTGGAATGTGATGTTCTTGGCAATGAAATAAGGTGAATTCACTGCAAAAGTTGCTGAACCATAGGTTCCTAGTGGCCTCCCATTTGAACCAGGTGTTTGAGCAGTGTCACTCCATTTAACAATGGTTTCTTCTGCACCATCTCCCTCTATTGTTATGTAGGATTTGAAAGCAGGAATGTTCACTTTCTCTCTGGAGATACACACATGGAATGAGGAAATCAGATGCAATTTCATTCAAACACTTTTCACAATCCATTACAATATTAAGCATAGAAGAAAATTTGCATAACGTGACACGAAGATGAAGGTTCAAGGACAGAACTAAAAGGTTGCAAAAGCTTCTTCAGACAAAAGCTTCTCTGGGATTTTAAATGGTAGAATGAGAAGGAAAAGGACATTGGAAGAAACAAAAGTTGTGAGAACTGAATAAAATAAAAAACAGAAATAAAACAATGCAATCTTGAATGCAGACAAACAACAAAATCCACGTCTTATATGAACAAACCACAATTTGGAAAGGGCACAGAGCAAAAGGACCAGAATGTGGCAGAATTTGATTGAAGTACAAGAAAATGAAGTGCTATTACTCACGTGTAGACACCTGCATGGACTTTTATGACCACTCTCACAAGATTGATGAATGGAAGGGAATCAATGGCTTCTTGAATTGAGGTAAAATCTCCAACACTGGGATCCTTATCAACATGCAAAGTGTAGGAAGCCACAAGCTTATTTTTCACTGCCTTAAAAACTGAGTGTTTGAGGGAACCAACAAAGTTCACCCATTTCATGAATTGCTCTTCAGAATATTGCACTCTAGTCATGTTGGTCGATAACCCTTTACCCTCAGAACGCCTTGGTCTAAGTCCCTTGGTATGACAATGAACTCTACTAGAATTTTGCAGAAAAAGAAGAAGAACTGCTAACAAGATGAACATGTAATTCAAGTTTGACATTGTAGCAGATACAACAGAGAGCCAGAAGAAAAACAAAATTGAAAAATGATTGTTGATGTGACAAATAGAGAAAAAAATTATGTTAGTGAGAATAATACAACACTAAGGGGGAATGGTATTTGGAATTTGAAGTGGCCAAGAAAGTGGTTGTTGCCATGGCTTATATACTAGTTATGGCCCTTGGTTTAGGTGTAAAGTAACACATTAGTTCTGGCATTTGACTTAAAACTGGTTTAGTTGGTTACCCTTATGAAGGCCTAGTCTAGAAAACTAGAAATCTGTCACAAGTTTCTTAAGGGAGATAAATTAATCAATATTTTGTATTTAGAATATGATTACTCAGAAAATGAAAAGTTTAGGTGTAAAGTGAAAAAAAAGACAGAGAAGAAGAGGTCACGGGTGGTTCTTCTACAGATAACCATGTAGAAAAGAGAAAGAGAGAGAGACAATGAGAACCACAAGACAGGTTGCACTTTCTGCGTATAAACAACATTGTCTCATGGAAATATTTGGTCATTAATTAATAGTCATCTTCCATTTGTTGTTGTTGTTTGTTTGGTGTTGCCCGTGAGTCTATTTCTGTTTGTGCATGATCCTCCAATTATTCTTATTCAGATAATATAATAGGTTGAGTTGTAGTCATGTGCATTAAATAGAATTTCATGTGAAAAAATAAACAAATTTAGGCAAACTTTTGGGGTTGTGCATGCTGAGTTTGGACATTGGTTAATGTACTTAGATTCTTCTTGTTGTTTTTTAGCTGATTAGTGTTATTTTAGCACTTGGTAATGGTTCAGATTTTCTAAGATGTAAATTCCATGTGGTTGGTGAATCAGAGAAACTCTGTGGGCACCAATAAAGGACTGTGCACTGTGCTAAAGCAACATTGGTGAGGCCAAAGTCATAACTCTTTGCGATGTGAAAGAAATGCACCAGGAAAAAAATTAATTTGGTTCTAATCTTCCCCTCTTGTTACCTTTTTTATGCTTTTGTTGTGTGATTGATCACTGTTAATGGTTCACCCTTCAGTGCTTTTCTCTTGCTTTAAGATATTATGTAAGTGTCTATAAAAAAGTTGTAGGTAAGAGAAAGAAGATATTTTTATTCTCTTATGTGTGTAAAATTCTTCAGAAATAGTTTTTCCTGAAATTTCACGTAAAAACCATGACTGAATTTGGGACAAAACGCGACAGATTTCAGGTCAAACGGATGAGTATTCACCCAGGAAAAAAATCAAACAGTTTCACACACAAACGATCCGTCCTTTCTGCCCTGGCAGTGATGAATGAAAAATT
>Ga0123341_1004603_pt1 | contig 12131 bp, 7 predicted proteins | sample Turbeapinknodule_FD_89959 | JGI IMG/M metagenome (GOLD analysis project Ga0123341, IMG submission 89959) | Root nodule microbial communities of legume samples collected from Mexico - Turtle bean Mexico pink nodule | ecosystem: Host-associated > Plants > Roots > Nodule | place: Mexico: Nepantla... | reverse complement strand
AAATTATACAACTTTTGTAAAATTAATATTATGATTAAAATATTTTTCTTTGAGAAAATTTAATAAGATATTAATTTTAATACTTTAATTATCATTGTAATTTAAATTTATGTGTCAATGTTAAATCTATATATATGTATGTATATATAGCGAGAGAGGGAGGAAAAAAGAGGGGGAGAGTTTATCCTATCCTATGAAACCTAACTCACCTCCTTTCTTAAGATAAGAAATACATTACACACTATACTGACAAAGATAGGATAAGTGATAAAATAACATTATCATATCATGTTGGTGCAACAAGTAACAGATCACAACACTTTGGGATAACTATCTTATCCTGCAATATCCTACCCACCAAATGGACCCTCAAATTTTAAAAGACCAAAGACATGAAAGTGGCGCAAAGCCAGATGTATTCTAGCTCTCATTCTTCTATCTTGAGATTTCAAGGAGAAATCATATGTAATCAAGAGAGTAAGTGGGATGTCTCTACTAGCACTAGCCGGTCAGATATGATAGAACAGCAAGTTTGAAGCTGGGGCAAAAGAAACACTTTTAAGTATCTACTCTTCATAATTTTACACCTTGTGTATTGGCCAATTTATTTTACAAGAAGCGGTAACTTTTCAAGTGAGCTGCCAAAAGCAATTGATTCTTTAAAGAATACATTTAAAAAACTTACGTGTTTAGCCATTCCAAAGTCGGCCAGCTTGATTTCACCATTAGGATCAACTAATATGTTAGCCCCTTTGATATCCCTGTGTTAAAAAAGACCAATACTTTAAAAAAGAGTCAAGATGCATACTATAAATATGGATCTTTGATTAACCATTAACCAAATTACCTATGCACTGTATTTCTCCCATGGAGATAGGAAAGACCAGAGACAATCTGCCTGGTATAATTTTGAATAACAGGCTCTTTGAAGGCCCCATATTCCTGAAGTAATTTGTGAATAGAACCACCAGAGACGTATTCCAAATAAACGGAGAGTGTTTCTTCTCCCTGCAAAAATGGCACATCCGTACATATATATTTATAAATGGATCTCAATCATTAATTTTTTTTTTCTTTTTTATGTGCAGACAGCTGTAGTTAAAGGATTCAAAAATTGGAACTTTTTAGCCACATACCAAATCACTCCCATAGTATTGAACAATGTTTGAATGTGAAAGCTGACTGAGCAAATTGATCTCCTGCGATTAAATGAAGATCAGGCATATCAAAACAAAATACAATGCAACAGTACAGAATGTTTAAGGCATCATGCATAAATCTTAAAAAAATAATTACCTGATTAAGTTGTTTGAGGCACTCTTTTGATGTTTGGTCATCACAGACAACCCTGACTTCCTTTATTGCACATAATTGCCCACTATCACTATCAAAGTTGCACACAAGCTTTTTAGAGACGTAGAACAACAAACACAGAAAGCAGAATATATATAGTTTCAGTAGCTTGTCCATATTTGGACACAGTGCACACTGTGAAACAAGACTGGTGATATAATTCTACTAACATAGTTTAAATTCAAAGCTTGTTTTTTTACATGGTCGATAACAACAGACACAGAAATATTTCCTTTGTAGCCTAAAGATTGTTCACATACATTACAATCACTGATAGCAAAAACCACAAGTTCTGCCTTTAATTCAGGGAGGGAAAACTATACATTGTTATAAAGTTGTTTCCGCCTAACCAAAAAGGAGAATTGAAAGTCAATTTCTTCACTGTAAAAGAAAAACAAACCAAAAATACCTATTGAATCCCAGGTAAACATGCCCAAATGTTCCCCGTCCTAGAAGCTTTCCTTTCTTCCACTTGGAAAGGTTACCGGTAGTGTGTTCCGCCACTCCATTTGCTCTAGCGCTGGAAAGAGAAGAAGAAGGGCTGGTAGGAGAGCCGGGTGGAAGAGGCAACGGATGGCATTCACCCCTTCCATCTTCTTGCCTGCCAGTAGGAGAGTCAAGACTCAAAATAAGCAACTTCGGATGAAGAGGTGATGTTGGGCTGGTGGGCCCTCTTGACCCAGGACCTGGGCTTTTAGACCTCACATGGAACTTCACTTCACCTTGTCCTCTGGCATAAAGAAACAGCATCGATTAGTTCAACTGCAGATCGGAGAAACAGACTTAACAGTCCATGTTTTCAGTGTTCCTTTATCTTAACACTAGCAATGCTAAACTAAGTGAAGATATATAACTACGGCCTTCCATATTTTATAATTACAAAACTAACTAATTATAGAAAAGAAAAAATAAGATAAAAATATTTTGCTTAAGTTTCACCTAAACCAATTAGGATGAATAAGATGTCTGAAGCATACAGATATTTGGGAGAGTGGCGGTGGATGGCGGGTGGCAAACATACTACAGATGCAAAGCATAAGAACTAGTTTTAATAAAATTTCCCATCAAGATTTAGATCTTCATTTTCGCATAACAAATCCGTACCCAGAGTCTAGAACTGCAAATTCAGAGTTTGGAAACGCAATTTGCAGAAAGGATAATTCCAAATCTACAATTATACTAACGAAGACTCCTCAAAGCACTGATTATAAACTCTATTATTTACGAGCAAACACGCACATACAGATTGAGAACTCAAAAAATAAAAGCAAAGAAAAGTCGAGGAAAGAAAAAAAGAGGAGAAAAGGAACAGAAGTGTAAGAAAAAGTGCAAAAAGGTGTTTTAAAAGTTAGGGAGGTAGTAGCAAGAGCCAGTTACGAATTGGGATTGCAAGTCTGAACAAAACTAAAAAGGAATCCCACAAATCAAGAAAAGTATGCAATGATGTTCCAATAGAGAGAGATAGAGAGAGAAGAGGAGACGTCACAGAGCCTCAGCAACCGGAGTAAAAGTCACTTTATCTCATCAATGATTAAGCTAATAACCAGAGGACCTAAATTAAAATATAAATAAATAATAGGGTAAATGAAACGAATCCAATTCAATCCAATCCAATCGAACGGAATTGAATTGAATCTCATGTTAATCAAGGAGTATAACAATTAACAACAAACCTAGCAGCAGTAATCTGAGAGTGATATGTGGGGTGATCCTCGTAGGAGCCATTGGAGCTGACGCTAGAGCCCGAAACAGAGGCAGATCCGAAGACGAGACCTTGGTCGTTGCCGAAGCTTTGGATGGAGGAGACGGAGGGGCGAGGCAAGGGGAGCCCCCGCTTCTCGTCGGAGTCGGCGGCGGAGAGAGTGAAATCGCGGGTGGCGCGTGGGGAATTCCGGACGTGCGCAGGTTCTTCGAAGCTCTTGTTGGGCCTGGTCTTGGGCTTGATGAAGTTGAATTGAAGAACGCTGGTTCCGCCGCCGCCGCCGCCATGTGGGTGGTGGTCCTCTTGGTCCTTGCTCTTGCTGGACTTTTTACCCCACCAAGTGGGCATGTTCTAGATTAGACTAAGCACAATTGGCGAGGAGGGAAGGAAGAGATGTTGAATTAGAGAAGAAGAAGTAGAAGAAGCAGAAGAAGAGAAAGAGAGAGAGAGAGAGAGAGAGAGAAGGGGTTGGGAGTGGTTAGGTTTTGTTCAATTGAAAGAGGAAGATACGACGAAAGAGGATAAAATAAAAAAGAAAAAAAAGAAAAGGAAAGGGAGAGAGAGTGAAGAACAGCTAAGGTTGGGGTTGGAGGGGACGGCAGACGGTGGTTGGATAAGTGACGTGGCAATTTCTTAGAAAGAGAAAGCCTTTCCTATGGGACCCACACTCTCTCTATCTCCTCCTACGTGTCACTCTCTCTAACGTCTTACGTGCCTTTTCAACAACACCCTTCTATCTCTCTCTCTGTTAATCAAAAATTAAAATTAAAATAAAAATATAATAGAATCCGCATTGGCCACTGTGCACTTTACAGTTTCACACGCTCCATTCACAATCCATTTACTGCTATTACTAAAATAAAAATACAACTTAAATAAATAAATACACTATTATAAGTGTTTGTGATTTTACTACATTCAATGTTACACATGTTACAACATATCCGTTGCTCCACATAAATGCCCCCTCCCACCATTCACTCTTCATTATTTTCAATTCCATTTATTACTATTTTTACTATTATTATTAAAATATTCTTTTCATTCAAATTTCTCTCCATTTCCACGCTGTCAGTACCCACCCTGCCGCCATCAGGTGGTGGTGGTGGTGGATGCTGCCCAAGTCTGTTATAAATTATTATAATGTCTTACTCTCTCTACTTCCTCTAATAACAATAATAATAAAACAATTCATATGTAGTTATCATTATTTTTTAAAAATTAATGTTCAGTACACTTAGTATTCAACTATAATATTTATGCATCACTGCAGTCATATTTTCTATATTGAAACACTCATATTTCATTTAGTTACTGTTGGATTAATTCATATAATTTATAAACTATGTAGCACACGGACATTAATATATTATAGACACGGATACATAGATACGTAAAATCTCTAAAATATAGGATATGGGAACACGGTCTATATATCATATAATTATGAATTATATAAATTAACAATAAAGATTTACGTGCACAGATATTTACATATTATTTTTTTGGAGCTGAAAGATTACGAGGATTTGTTTTTTATTTTTATAATCATAATAACAATTAATTTTAAAAAATTAATATATTTTTAAAAAAAAATTGTGTTAGAACTGTAATAAAATTCTCAGAAATCTAACAAATACATTTTTGAATTAGATATTTTACTGTAAATATATGACAAGTATTGATGTTTGATACGAATATTTAAGAGAAGATCCGAAATTCATAATTTATAAAAGTAATGTAATGATGTGGTGAATTTCTTCTTCTTCATTCTTGGGAACGAAAGAATGGAAGAATCCGAATTCCCAGATCATAGGAATAGGAACAACAACCTTCACTCACCATTTCGAATTCAAACCCTTTTCTCTGATTCTGTGCTTCTCATTTTCCGATATGCACTATTGCACTTTCAAATTTGCACTATTTTGTTTATGCTTTAGAAGAGTGGGAATGTTAAAAAGCTGATAAGACAATGATTATTTTACTTTACTGCAAAGTCTTAAACGGGTGACTCTTTGGAGCATTGGGACTAGATTAAGTGAACCTTTTTTCATTTAACACGTTCAGTTGACTGCTCTTGACCTATGTACCACAGTGTATGAAACCTAGGCATCAAAGAATGGACCCAATTCGTAGAATCCTTCAAATTTTGTTTTCACATGGTGGCTATTGCTTATTTATCTCTTCCATATTATGTCACGTCTCAAACTTTCCTCTTACGTCGATTCTCATCATAATTATATCTTTAAAAAACGTTTTTGAAGACTTTTTATTTTTAGTTTCAATTCCTAATCTGTGAAACTATAACACATCGCAATCAAAAAACTTAATCAAAATATGTCAGATTTACACTACTGTAATTTTCGTTAAATTCTGCTTGCAAAAATCATTTTTAAATGAATAAGCCGTACTAGTAATCATAACTTTTGTTCTGGTACTTTTTTTAATTAGAAGTTGTGTTTATATTCATCAGTTTTGATTTTTTTTTTCACACTTACACTAAAATGGTGTTTGGAAACATGATTTTTTAAGGGTTATTTTTTTATTACGTTAAGAAAAATAGTTTTGTATGGAAGTCATGCTTCAAAATATGAGTTTCAATTTTTTCTTTTAAGAAAGTCGCGTTTGTACCTATATTTTTCAAAAAGAAAATCATTGAAACAAATTTTGTTTTTCAAAAATTTTATGTTTTAAACAATGCAATTAATTAATTATTTGAGGTTTAGGATACTTAATTCATCATTTCGTAATTGCCATTTTTTAGAATTTATCATTTTAATGTAAACAAAGAGATGTAGAATAAGTTATTTAAAATTTAATTAATTGATGAATTTATTTATATATAGATGTAATTTTAGAATATTTAAATCACTAAATTATAGATAATCACAACAAATGTTTGTAATTTAAAATCATTTATACGACTATACACGTCTCTTTAATTATTAAAATAATTTAATAATACTGTATAGGGTGATTTTAAGATTCAATATTCAATTATAAATATGTGCATTTCTACATTAAAATTATCAATTCAACATCTTTGATCAAATTGGAATGATTAGATTATAAGGATGGTAAATTATACAATAACTAGTTTTGTCATTTATCGGAAAATCACCTAATCCCAATAGTTTTAATCAAGTATTTAAATTTGGATATTTAATGTCCTTTCAACTCCACATTAAATTTGAATAATGCATACAAAAACATAGACATAATTATCAACATTCCAATTGAAATTACATATACACATCACACCATTATGCAATAGGGACATATTTATTACGTACCCTTTCAACATTATCAACAAATGGCATGAGAGCAAACCTTAACCAAATGCTCAATTGTTCATTATTTTTTTTCTTGTTTCTATGTGCATTTCTCTAATTAAAAGATAATTTAAATATACTCAAATTTCATAATAAAATTTTAATAATTTAATTATAGTTTGATAATATTACAACTACAATGTTTGAACGGTGGGATCAAAGCACATACAAAGTTAATTTTGTTAGAGTGAGAATCACAAACTATTTTGCATTCTTTTATATGACTCTTATATAATTTGTTGGAAATCTCACATTCACTAGAGATTCATAGTATATAACGTGCAAAGCTCACCTTATAAACTAATTTTATAAGGTTGAGTTAAACTTAAAGTTTATTTTTTTAATGTGATATCAGAGTCATTTAGAGCATATCATAGCAAAATATGTTGGGTTTATCAGGCAACCCACTATCGGGTCGCTATCGGACCACCTATTGGAGATCCTACATCAACTAGAGATTATGACATTTCATTCTTTATAAGTGGGTGCAAACCTCACTTTATAAGTCGGTTTTATGAGGTTGAGTTAGGCTTAAAGTCCACTTCTTAATATGGTATCAAAGTTTTTAGGAGCTCCGAACCATCTCTTTTTTGTTTCTCCATCATGCTCATTACTCTTTCACCATGGCGAGCCAAACCCTAGATCATCTTACTAATCCATCCAATCCGTACTATCTCAGCACCAATGAAAATTCGACCATGGTTCTCGTACCTTATCATTAATGGGCGCAGTCTATGCAAACATCCCTACGATCTAAGAGCAACTTGCGATTTATTGACGAAAGTCTTCTGTCTCCACCCATCGGCAATCATTTATACGAAACGTGGAATCAAAGTAATCAAATGGTGGTTTCTTGGCTTCGCAGTGCGATGACAACTTCAATAGATAAATTTGTTTTGTGGATGGATGTTGTTGTTGAAATCTGGAATGATGTGCGCAATAGGTTTTCTTAAGGTGATAATTTTCGCATTGCGACCTTGCAAGAAGAGATATATGGGTTGAAGTAAGGGAATATGACGATGTCGGAATATTTCACGAGATTAAAAACATCTTGGGAGGAATTAGAGATGTTTGAGCCATTGCCGAAGTGTTTTTGTACAAACCCTTGTAGTTGTGGTGTTGTTACTTGTGCTAGAACTTGTCAAACCACAGGCTACATTATTCGATTCTTAAGGGGTCTCAACGAACAATACAGTCAAATTCAGTCTCAAATCATGTTAATGGATCCCATGCCATATATCACATGGGTGTTCTCTCTAATCGTTCAACAAGAACGGGAATTTGGAACCCCACTTCTCCCTGATAACAATGATCCTGACAAGGTGTTGATGAATGTTGTGGTTGATCCATGAAATTTCAGTGGAAGATATGGTAAAGGCAGAGGTCGTGGTTTTAATGGACGAGGCTGAAGGGGAAATAATTCCCATTTTTGTAAGTATTGTGGAAAAAATAATCATACAATGAATACATATTACCATAAACATGGTTTCCCACCAGGTTACAAATTCAAGCAAGGACCAACGAAATCTGCTCATACAGCTGCATCCATTAATGCTCAAGAAGATGTTACTCCTTCCGAGGCTAATCCACCCAATTCTAACATTCAGATTTCTCAAGAACAGTATAACTAGAGTCAATTTCGAGTCTATCCTAGTGAGTGTTTGTTGGGCTTATCAGACCACCCATAATATGTTGTCTTACGCACGAGTTGTCACTCTCGGCATGAGGGAGGTGTTTTGGAGATCCCACAACGACTAGAGATTAGATATTTTACTCTTTGTAAGTGGGTGCAAACCTCACTTCATAAGTCAATTTTATGAGGTTGAGTTTGCCTTAAAGTTCACTTCTTAATACCACCCATAAATATATAGTCTGAAACTCGAGTCTTGGCATGAGAATGTGTGTTGAAGATCTCACATCAACTAAAAATATGGACATTTTATGTGCAAATCTTAGTCGGTAGGTTGAGTTAAACTTAAAGTTCAATTTTATTAAAATATACTAAAGTGAAAGTTTTCTAAAATGTTGTATCATTAATTAAATTTAATATAGTTATATGAGTTTTTTTATGTGAAAAAAAATATATTTGTACCTTGTAACCTCTTTAAAAACCTTCTTTACAACTTTTTAGTGATTTGTTATAGAATTATTTTGATATAATCTTACCATTCTAATGACAAAACCATAATCTAGATGTCACACTAAACTCCCAACCACTATTGCATAAAGAATAATAGACTTAATTTGTTAGAGGTTAGGAATGTGAGGTGGTTATGTATGTCTTCAATCATTAATGATATTAGGAGACAAAGTGAATATGATGTGAAAGGGAGAGGAAAATAATGAAAGTGGTGATGTGCACAAATATAATAAGTATAATTGGAATTTCATGTGAGATTATAGCATTACAATGCCAATGTGATATTTCATTTGTTGTTGACTCATTATTTGATAACAAAATTATAAAAAATGTTGAACCAAAATTATCCACTCCAAAGAACTCACTAAAAAAAAATCTTCCAAATCTCAAAGTGGGCCCAACAGTGTACACATTTCTAAACCTATGAGGTTATAACAAAATATTCCTCTTGATACCCAATTTTATGTATGAGTTGATTAATTAGACAATTATTAGTTGTAATTACACTGTTATTTTATTATTTTGTAAGGTTAAATTTTCATTTTTTACGTATCCCACAACCTCATATGTAACATAAATAAAATCATATTTTTAGTTTTTAACTTTTAAATTCGAAACATCTTTTTAAAAAAAAACTAATAAATAAATTATATATATAAATTGGTAGCGTGAGTCCAACGCAAGTTAAATAAGCGTACCATTAAAATTCCCTTTTTAGGTCCAATGAATAGAAATATAACGTTATTGGTTGTACTTGTTAAAATTTACTTGTCAGCTATTAACCAAATGTAGGTCCTCACTATGCAACTTGCAATCTATTTTATTATTTGGAAAATGTTTACAGTTTATTTTAAATGCTTAAAAGTATTTTTTTTTTAAAATATAAACAGATAGATATAATTTATGATTACTTATATTTGAGAATGTTAATATGAGAGAAAGAGCCTATTAATTAATCTTAATATAATGATTTGAATAATAATTTTTCCTTTTTAAAGATTCCAAGGCCCTTTATACTTAGAGACATATACAGTATTTAAAAAGGTCACATGTTTTAATACATAATTTATTACCTCAGTTACATTATAATAAACAAATATTTATATATGACTTAATATAATAGAGAATTGATGAGACTAAACTGAAATACAGGAGCACTAATTAAATAATTAACTATATACTCACATCACATGCTTATTATTTGTAAAGTTAATTAGGTCAATTTACAAAGACTACGTAAAGAATAAAGTCTGACATATTTTTATATGTTGGACTGTGTCAGGAATTTTCTTACAATGACTACTTCCACCCCTCTTGTTAGTTTCTAGAACTTCATATACATTTCTAAGTAAACCCACTTGTTAATATTATAAATTTACGTTATTATTATTATATAATATTTTGATATATTATATAAAAATCACAATACTATATTTATTTTTTACAATATTCTGGGGAGCGAAGGTTATTTATTTTTGGGTATAAATTCAGAAGTCATGAATATGTATGACAGGTGCCGCATGAGTCATGTATATATCATGCTGTGATCCATGCATTAATTTTATTCATATTTATTTTACTAACAAAAGCAGCTGGATTCACGGAAGGGAGAATTAATATGGTGTGGGTGAACCATTTTTGAATCTAAATTATGTTCATTCCACCAACTCCTTTTAACTACTCTTATATGCATACATACCCATAACAAATAATGAACATATATTATTTAGAAGGAGCTTAATGGGCATGGGCATCCATCATTGCATGTGTTTCCAAATCACTTTTGTCTTTAGGTCATGGAATATTATATTTTACAATAAATACTATTTTCATCTTAATAAAATACATGCATCATTACTACTCTCCTTCGTTATTTTATTTTTCTTCAAATAGTTTTAAAACTATTTTCTGCAATGTGCACCTTTTTGGAGAAATAGAATAGCGTGTATCATATTTGTCACGTTCGATTCTCTTCCCCACGAATAAAAGGAAGAATGATTGAAACTGAAATGACTTGCAATGGTGGTGTCTGCAAGTAAAGCGCATTCACAACAGCGTCCCTTACTATGGACCCATCACATTTTTTAGCTTTCTCTCTGCCTATTTTTATATTCATTTCACTAATTTTACACTTTATAAAAACTCCTTCAGATCCAACGTAATTCCTTGTCTTTTTCACCTTTATGGTAACATTTTTTTTTTATGTAGGGACAGAAAAGTATTAATTATTGGAAGTATAAAAATGAGAGATGCAAATGAATTTTGAGGAAATCAATACACGTCAATGAAATATGTAAATATCAAATATTTTTTGTTAGTTTTAAAATTTGTATAATTTAAATTCCAATGTTTTTTTCTCTGAAAAATCAACATACTGATGTTGTCACTTCAGAGAAAGAAAAGGGGTTGTTTCTTCCTGCAACTCCATATATTTTTTTCTCACCTCCATAAACTTTCATATTTTCAAAAATATTCCTCAATAATATTCTGAATTATGTAATTTAAAAATCTTTTTTCAAATTCGTAATTAACTTTTGGATTACATAATTCAAAAGCTTTTTTTCATATGCATGATTAGTTTTCGGATTATGTAATCTGGAAGTCTTTTTTAGTTTTCGGATTACATAATCCGGAAGTCTCTTTTCAAATGCGTGTCCGGATTACATAATCCAGAAGTTACTTTGTGGGGTGGCACAAAAGGTTAAAAAGGTATTTTCATGTTGTATATAGGGATGACAAAAAAACCTATGAAGGTGCAGAAAGAAACAGTCAAGAAAATATTATATTTACTGGGCTGGTAACAAAGTCGCAGAGAAGCCCAATCTTCCTACACCTTCATATATTTTTTAATTCCAACCTTACGCTTATGAGTATTTATTAAGGTTTTTCGTTCACATTTTTTTTTTATAAAATTTCATAACACTCCCTTAGTATAATATATATTTAATATTTTACAATTCAAAAGTATTTTTGCATTTGGAAATATCTTTTAAATTGTACAATTTATAATACATTTTAAAATTATTTTTCATATTTTACAATCTGAAAAGTATTTTTAAATTTGAAAATATCTAATAGATTGTACAATCAGAATATATATTACCGTAAGGAGTGTTATGGATTATTACCAGATTTAAAAATTTTGGATTGTAAAATCTAGAATTTTTTAAAAATAATATTTTCTAAAAAATATATTTTTTAAAACAAAAAAAATGTAAGCCCAACAGTGGCAAAAAAAAAATAGTACTAATAGGTATTTCGGGTGGTGATAAAGATTTTAGTTTATTGTTTTAAATTTAATTTTGAAAATAAAACCCAATTGAATTTTGAAACGGAGTATTACTCGTTTTAAAAATAGAGAAATGTTTTTAATTCTTGTTTTAAGATTTTGAAAACGGTTTAACGTTTTCGATATTTTTCTTTCACTCTCTTCCTCTAGTATTTTTTTTTTCTTTTAATCAGAGTATTTGCTTGATGACAATGTTAAGTATAATAGTTTTTATTCCTTTTTGGGCCTCCATTTGCTTTGGGCCTCTTTGGGCTTCAGCTATTATTCTGAACCTCATTACCTTGTATATATCTTCTCTGTGCCTTCTTTCTGTTT
>Ga0123341_1004600_pt1 | contig 12135 bp, 13 predicted proteins | sample Turbeapinknodule_FD_89959 | JGI IMG/M metagenome (GOLD analysis project Ga0123341, IMG submission 89959) | Root nodule microbial communities of legume samples collected from Mexico - Turtle bean Mexico pink nodule | ecosystem: Host-associated > Plants > Roots > Nodule | place: Mexico: Nepantla... | reverse complement strand
GAAGTTAGTTGATCCAGGATACAATGGAGTCTCTGCATCGCTTGACATACTTCCATATCCATGCGCTTTTGCAAAAGACTCAGCTCCTACATCACGAATCATGTCCTCCAATCGATCATCATCATCTATATCATCGTGTACTGCTTCATCCATGGTGGACCCCACATATTCTTCAGCTACGGAAACACGAGGTAAATTTAATAATTCATCATGTCATGTCCAAGTTGTATAAGATCGAAGAAACTCATCACATAACAGGTGCTCCCTCATTATATTAACATCCAGTATCCTTCCATTCAAACAGTTAACGCACGAACACCTGATCTTTGTTCCATCGTGACCACTATTAATCGCGTTACGTTGTGCAAATTGTATAAATTCTTCTACGCCTCTTTCGTACTCATCGCTTATACGAACAGAATTAATCCAATTTCGATTCATTATATTCTGCAATAGTCATTCAGAATCAGGGTTCTATCTCATATGTCTGTCAAGAGTCGAACACCCCCGGACTCAATATCAGCACGTATTATTGTCGAGGATCGAACACCCTCGGACTCAATACAACCACGATAATTTTATTCTAAACTAACAACTAACATAACATTAAGTATAGATTATAATAAATACTGAATAATATAAATTTTAAAAAATACAAATTATAATACATAAAAAAAAACAAATTCATAACATTAAAAAAATCAAAAAATTTAAAAAACTACCAACCTTGTGTGAGAAGGCTTCGTTGGTGAAGAGTGCACAGGAGCGCTAGCAATGGCAGCGGCGGCGAAAGCGGTGGGCGACCCACTAAGGCAATGTAACAGTAAGAAACCAAACTAGAGAGAAAAACGAAAAACATGTATTTGGTGCAAACGAAGAGAGCTCGAAGAACTTACCAAATGAATGAAGCTGTAGAAGAACAGATGGACAAGAAGCACAAAGGTGAGCTGAACGGAGCAGGAACAGTGCAAAGCAAAACGCAGAGAAGAGAAAGAAATGAAAGATTGTGGCGCGCTGCAAAACGTATTAGGGTAAAAAAGGTTTACAAGTGCGGCTTTACAAATAGGCGCACTTGTAAATCAACATAATTTCAAAATTGACACCGCGTTTTTTACGAATGTGTGTAACGCGAAGCCGCACTAAATAAACAGCACTCGTTTCTTCATTTTGCACTAGTGGTAATAATTGTGTTTTTTATATTTTGGCAATAAAATTATATTTTTTAAAGTTTTATTTTAAATTTGAAAACTGATTAGGCCAATATATAAATATATATATATATATATAAAGAGAGAGAGAGAGAGAGAGACAGATTTAAGGTTACCAATTACTCCCTGTGATGGCTAACATACATAACATAATGACATATGTACCGTCCCGTCCCCGAGCGTTGACCAAAGTCAAAGTCAAAGTCAAAGTCAACGTATGGTGGGACCTCTCAAGGGACCCAAGGAAGAAAGTCAATAGATTGACCGCTTGAGGCGTCACCAGGGGGAGGCGTCGCCAAGAGAAGGTGATGGAGATCAAGCTCAAGAGGACATGGAGGCCAATCAACTAGATCAAGACGATGTAGAGGCTCAAGAAGAGGACGCCCATGGAGGTCAAAGCCCACCTCAAAGGCTTACAAGAAGCATGTTCAAAGCTTTAGGAGCTAGGGGACGTCTTTTCACTCTTTTTGTAATTTCTTTCGTTGAAGGTGCTTAGAAGGAAACATTAGAAACCTCTATTGTTAAAGCATCTTTTAGGCTTTAGTTAGGAGCTTTAGGAGGGGGGGTGCGTTAGTAGATAGGTGTAGGAGTAGAATAGGAGGTGCCAAAGTGAAGGAAGAGGTCACACATTCCTCATGCATTGTTTTTGGCGCGGATTCTAGATGCTTTTTAGGAGGGAGTTTTTGAATTTGTGTAGCTTGCATTTCAGCACCTTAGGCTATAAATAGAGGTGTTCCCTTTGTATTTTTTAGATTGGAATTTTGTATTAGAGAAACTCTACTCAATTTGAGAGAGAATTGGAGAGCTTTGTGCCTTCATCACCTAGTCTTATCTTGAGAGTTCTTTGGTTACCTCAAGTGGCGACTTTGCACACTTATCTTGGAGTCTCCATCCTCCTAGTGGCGTGATCATCCAACCATTCCTCCATCTTCATGAGCTTTCTCTTCTCCTTCCTTCATTCTCTTTTTATGTTCATGTCTTAGCTTGTGTTCCTTGTCTTTTTGGTTCAGCATTTTCATTTTCCAGTTGGCTGTTATTCTTCTATTCTGTTTTTGGTTCGGTGCCTTTTAATTTCCAGCAATGCTATTCAGTTTTCATACCTTTTGTTCCATTTTAATCGGTTCAATTTGACAATACTTGGAACTTCCATATGAGTTTGGGTTTTGGTACTAGTTTTGGTGAGTTCTTGTTCATAGAACATTGATCCAATTCTATGATAAAGTGCCTATCTCATATCCAACTCAAAATGATTCCTAAGAATGTCAAGAATCATTCTACTATGCTATTGGAATCACATCAGAAGGCGTCGCCAGGCTAAGGCGTCGCCCAGCTAGGTTAAGGCATCGCCAGGTTAAGGCGTCGCCAAGATAAGACATAGCCAAGTTAAGACACCGACGATGTTACCCCCCGATACCCATGGGTAGGAAAGACCATGGAGGGGGCGACACCGCTCGGAGGTCTCGGGCCCGATAGCTCAGAACAGTAATAAAGAGAAGAGGAAGGTGGCTTCAAGGCCATAGTTCTAGTACCAGTGAGAAGTGACCTGACTCGTGAAGTACCCACACCACCTCTGGGAGACCCCTGGGACAGATACGACCCATGAGAGGGCCACGCCAAGGGGCGAACCATGTGCATGGTACGAGAGAAAGGCAGATACATCCGTTCACGGTGTTCCGATACGGAGGTGCGTCACCTTTGATATTTCTTGCAAGTTGACTTGATCGTCGGAGTGCAAACGGCTGCGAGGGCGCCCCTTTGTCCACTTCTTTTCAAGTACTCACAGACGGAACAGAACGAAGGTGCCCTAGCTCGTGAGGACAAGCCACGCGCAAAGACGATCCTGGTCAACCGGCGGGAGAATTTGGCGCCCACCATGGGGCCCGAATTAAAACAACAGTCTCACCTCAAAAGTTCAGTTCCAGTTGCAGTTTCCAACCCAGTTCCCTCGTGATTTTACCAAAGAAAAATTGGTGCAGTTTTCACCAATTGCTTTGGTTGAGTCGCTGTACGATCGCGTTTGTCCGAGTTCAAGTTCCTTTACCCTTTGGGGTTGCACGACGGCTAGGAGAAATTCTAGATGATGAGATCCACGAGACAAGGTTCGACGCGCGCAGAGAGTGAAGAGATGACCATTCAGAAACTCATGGATATGATGATGGGTTTGCAAGAAGCAATGGCAGCGTCGAAAATGGAGCAAGAACGCATGCAAGCGGATCTCGCGGCATCTCAGGCGAGAAATGAAAAGCTCCACCCCCAGCGTGGGGCGCGACGTAGACGAGCCTGAGACTGTCACCCCACCAAGAGAATTCTCAACGCCGTTCTCACAGGCGATCCTAGAGACAATGATCCCCAACACGTTCACGGGGCCCAAAGCAACCTTCATAGGGATAGAGGACCCTGAGGCGCACCTCACTGCATTCCACACATAGATGATGCTGGTAGGCAGCTCTGATGCCGTAAGGTGCAAGCTCTTCATGAGCACCTTGTCTGGGATGGCCATGGACTGGTTCATCAGCCTCCCAGAGGGTTATATCACGTCTTTCATGCAGCTTTCGCAGTTATTCAGATAACAGTATCTAGCCAACAGGGCTCCACCCCCAGTTTCATACGACCTGTTTGACGTGAAGCAGTATCAAGGTGAGACTTTAAAGGAGTACATAAGCCGCTTTGGGGCGTAAGTGGTGAAAGTTGGCCCTACAGAAGAGTCCATGATCGTGTACGCATTCAGAAAGGGGGTGTGTCCTGTGCCTTTCTGCGAGTCAATCATTCGCAACCGCCCCAAGACTTTTGCTGAGATAAGGCGTCGTGCAGTAGAGCACATTGCTTCTGAGGGTGAGGTGTACGAGAAACGCATAATTGTTGCGCCCACGCGCCTGAGAGTGCATATGCGTGCACAACTCGCCAGAGTCCACGAGGCCGCGACAGGGAGGAAGAACCAAGACAGGAAGCACCCCTACGAGGCAAGGAGGACCCAGCCCAAGGGTCAAGCAGAGAGAAAGAGGGAAGGACATAAACCGTTGAGACACAACTTTGTGGTAGAGCTGAAGGACCTCATCGTTGTGCCCAACATAGCTGACAGGTTGAGGCCACTAGTGAAGTCTGATAATGTACTGGGACCTCACAAAGATTCGTGGTGCGATTTCCAAGAGGCGTTCGGGCACCATATCAACAACTGCTTAGCGTTGGGCTATTAGTTGGATGAGCTCGTGAAGAATGGGTTCCTGAAGGATTATCTCGTTGGGTCTGCTGCGACCACAGTCCTGGCGGTACCAGAGGAGGGTCAGGCGCATGAGATGCCAGTCCATGGGGAGGTGCACAACATTTCTGGTGGCTTTTCAGGAGGAGGACCCACTGCCTCACAGCGTAAGAAATATGTGAGGTCAGTGAGTTCAGTTGCTGAGAAGTTTTCGGATGAACCGTGGGAGTCAGACCTTGTTTTCACTAGGGCTGACCTATGGGATGTCGTCCCACATGACAATGACTCCGTGATTATTTCAGTAGTCACAGCGGGAAGAAAGATACACAGGGTCCTCGTCGACCAAGGCAGTTCTACAGATGTCATGTTTTGGTCGACCTTCAACAAGCTATAGTTATCTCCTGACCTTTTCAGACCCTATATTGGATGCTTGTATGGATTTGCAGACAACCCAGTGGAGGTACGTGGCTACTTGGAGTTGAGAACAACGTTCACTGATGGAGCGGCGTCGCGTACCGAGAGCATCCGGTACTTGGTGGTTAACACCAATTCAGCCTATAACATCTTGTTGGGCAGACCCGCCCTGAACAGATTAAGGGCAGTTTCCTTCACACGCCACATGAAGATGAAGCTACCAGATCTTAGTGGCAAGGTCATAGTTATCAAGTCAGACCAGGAAGAGGCCTGGAGATGTTATGAAAATAGCCTTAAGACAAAGAGAGGAGTGGTCATGGTGATCGAACAACCACCTACTTCAGATTCGCGAATGGAGTTAGAACTAGTGGGAGAGGCGACGCCCGCAGAGCCCACGCCTGTCGAGACCACACTTTCAGGGGCGACGCCTATAGAAGATGCGTGCGCAAAAGGAAGACACAGAGAGGCCTCGCCCATGGTAGAAGCGTCAGGGAGGCGACGCCCGATGCATCCGATAGGGCAACGCCAATAGAGGAGGATCACAGGAATGAGACTCGTGCAGAGAGCGTGCGGGATAGGCGACCCCCACAGTAGACAATGTGGTGGAAAGGCAGATAGGGGGTAAGGTGTTCAGATTGGGACGTTTGTTGAGCCAGGAAGAACAAGATGAGGTGGCGATAGTGATCTCACATCACCTAGATGCATTCGCGTGGACTGCGGCAGACATGCCAGGCATCGACCCAGACTTTTTGTGCCACCACCTCATTATAGACACCAAGGTTCGCCCTGTCCGACAGAGAAAAAGGAAGTTCAACGAGGAGAGGCGCCTTGTGGTAAAGGAAGAGACGTAGAAGTTGCTAAGCGTCGGACACATCAGGGAGATATAATATCTTGAGTGGCTGGCTAACATCGTCCTGGTGAAGAAAGCAAACGGGAAGTGGAGGATGTGCGTCGATTTCACATATTTGAATAAGGCGTGCCCTAAGGATTCGTACCCACTGCCTAGCATCGACGCCTTAGTGGACAATGCCTCAGGCTGCGAGATGTTGAGTTTCCTGAATGCATTTTCAGGTTACAACCAGATCAAGATGCATCCCATGGACGAGAGTAAAACGGCGTTCATGACGGAGACATGCAGTTACTGTTACAAGGTGATTCCATTTGGATTAAAGAACGCAGGTGCTACCTATCATAGGCTAATGGATAAGGTCCTTGCACCCATGCTTGGAAGGAACGTGCAGACCTACGTAGATGACATGGTGGAGGCTTCGCATGAAAGGAGGCAACACACAGCGGATCTGGAAGAGCTGTTTGCCACCATCTCGAAATACCACCTCAAGCTGAACCCTGAAAAGTGCGTCTTCATGGTGGAGGCAGGAAAGTTCTTGGGGTTTATGCTTACTGAGAGGGGGATAGAGGTGAACCCAGACAAGTGTGCAGCTATCTCGCCATGAGGAGCCCAACCTCAGTTAAAGAAGTTCAGCAATTGACTGTAAGGATGGCGGCCCTGTCAAGGTTCGTGTCTGCTGGAGGGAAGAAGGGTCACCCCTACTTCCAGTGCCTCAGGAGGAATAACCGTTTTGCATGGACAGATGAGTGTGAATCAACATTCCTCAAATTGAAGGAATACTTGGCGACACCACCTGTGCTTTGCAAGTCACGGGCGGGCGTCCCTCTTCGATTATATTTTGCAGTAACAGAGTGGGCCATCAGCTCAGTAGTGGTTCAGGAGCAAGATCAAGTGCAGAGGTCCATCTACTTCGTAAGCAAGGCCCTGAATCAAGGTACCAGTCGCTGGAGAAGGCAGCATTAGCAGTAGTGTTTTCAGCCAAGAGGCTCCGCCATTATTTCTACAGTTTCACAGTGGTGGTGATGACGAACCTCCCTATCCAGAAAGTGCTTCAGAAACCAGATGTAGCGGGAAGGATGGTTCGCTGGGCAGTTGAGCAGTCAGAGTTTGACATTCAGTACGAACCGAGGGGGTCCATTAAAGGGCAAGTCAATGCAGATTTCGTGGCAGAGCTCTTACCAGGAGGAGACCTTCAAGAGGTGGAGTTAGGGTCATAGTGGATGCTTTCAGTGGATGGGTCCTCCAACTAGCAAGAAAATGGCGCTGGAATAATCTTGGAGGGGCCTAACGAAGTGTTGATTGAGCAGGCCTTACGCTTCGTGTTCATAGCAAGCAATAACCAAGCTGAGTACGAGGCGCTGATCGCTGGAATGCTCTTGGCCAATGAGATGGGCGCACAAAGCCTTTTGGCAAAGAGTGACTCACAATTGGTCACAGGACAAGTAACAGGGGAGTATCAGGCAAAGGATCCACATATGGCTGCATACTTGAGGTACGTCAAGGTGTTGAAGGGAGTCTTGACTGCGTTCGAGCTGGTGCATGTCCCTAGGGAGCAAAATGTCAGGACTGACCTGCTTGCCAAGCTGGCCAGCTCAGGCAAGGGGGGAAGGCAGAGGACTGTCATCCAATGGACGCTCAAAACGCCGCGAAAGTTTCTGGCGGACAACATGGTGAATGTCCTTCACATTAGCGCAGCAAGAGGAAAGCCAAGGAGCCACCGCTCTTTGAGTCAAGATACGACGAGGGCACCCTGCATCAGTACCTACGCGACCTCACCAGAAGAAGAGAGGGGCATGCAGGTATGCGCCTTGGAGGAAGGTGACACGTGGATGACCCCTTACAGGAGATACCTAGCGGATGGGGTCCTCCCACCGAAACCGGAAGAAGGCAAGAAGGTCAAGAGGAACGCCGCAAGGTACACCTTAGTGGATGGGATATTATTCAGACATGGGTTCACGCACCCTATCTTGACGTGCGTAAGTGGCGATGAGTGCACCAGGATAATGGTTGAACTCCACAAAGGTATTTGTGGAAGCCACGTGGGAGGAAGGTCCTTGGCCTCCAAGGTAGTACGTGCAGGTTTCTACTGGCCAACGGTAAGAGAAGACAGCGTTTGATACGCCCAGCGTTGCAAGCAATGTCAGATGCACGCTGATTGGCACAAGGCACCGCTAGAAGAACTGAGATCCATATACAGCCCATGGCCATTCCATACTTGGGGGATTGATATCCTAGGCCCGTTCCCACTGGCGACAAGGCAGATGAAGTACCTGATCGTCGTCATCGAGTACTTCTCCAAGTGGATAGAGGCAAAACCAGTGGCACAGATCACTACGCAGAAGGTACAACACTTTGTTTGGAAGAACATTGTGTGTCGTTTTGGGGTGCCGAGGCGTCTGATTTCAGATAATGGCACGTAGTTCGCGAGCCAACATTTGGGGAAGTTATGTGCAGAGGTAGGGATCAAGCAAGTGTATTGAACACCCCCAGACGAATGGGCAGGTGGAATCAACAAATAGAGTTTTGCTGAGGGGTTGAAGAGAAGATTAGAGAAAGCTAAAGGGGCGTGAGCCGAAGAAGTGTCAAGGATCGTCTGGGCTTACCACACCACGCCTCAATCTTCCACCATGGAGACGCCGTTCAGTTTGGTTTATGGGTCAAACACCATGATCCCGGTGGAGATTCACGAGAGCTCACCTCGCTTTATGAGCTTTATGACAGAAGAATCCAATGAAGAAAGAAAGGTGAATCTAGACCTGCTAGACGAGGCTAGAGAAGAGGCGAGAATAAAGGCTGAGGCGGTGAAGAGAAGAGTGGAGCGTCAGTACAGCTCTAAGGTGAAGCTGCGGCAATTCCAAGTTGGTGATTTAGTCATGAGGAAAGCTCATCCTTATGAGTTGGTGAACAAGTTGTCCCCCAAGTGGACTGGGCCTTTCAGAGTAACCGAAGTCAAAGGGAATGGTTCGTATAATTTAGAAACTCTAGAAGGAGGCCCCATCCCACGTAGTTGGAATGCGGCGAATTTAAAATTTTATTTCAGTTGAAATTTTGTAAAAGGGGACACTCTTTTTCCCTCTCGGGGGTTTTTTAACGAGGTCACCCAAATAAAGAAAAGAGAAGTTTAAGAAATTGCTGCCTCAGTCCTCCCTTTCACTCAAATGTAACATCAAAGATTAAAGAAACAAAAGAAAAAGACTCAAGGCTACGTCAGGCGTCGCAAAGATGAGGCGTCGCCAGAAAGGGAAGCGAACGTCAGAATTCGAAGCAAGTAGTAAAACCGCTTGCACATGCCCAGAGATCAAAATAACAGGTATGTTCAACATAAGTTCAAATCCGGGTGCCTGGTCCCTGAGCTGGGTTAAGGGATTCCTTCGGGACGCCCCCTCCTCAGGTATGAATAGCTAGCCCCGGTACCAGATGTTTGATAGAAGTTAAAATCCGGGTACCTAGTCCCTGAGCAGGAGTTAAGGGATTCCTTCAGACGCCCCCTCCTCAGGTATGAATAGCTAGCCCCGGTGTCTGGTGTTTTAGACACCCTGAGGATGATACGGCACTCCTGTAGTAGGCATCTCCTCAGGCGTGGGCACCAAACGCAAAGAGATAAGGGCTAAGTTGCCCTGGTGTTTTAGACACTCCATGGACGATACGGCGCTGTTGTATAGGCCTCTCCATGGGCGTGGGCACCAGAGCGCGACTTTGGTCCCAAGTGTTTAGACACGCTGAAGACACCCAGAGCAGGTCTCTCCTCGAGCGTGGACACAATACAGGTAAGATAAGCCCTCCACGCCCTCGAGCGATGTCGAGGCCATAGAAGAACAGATAAGTCCTCCTTGCCCTCGAGCGATGTTAAGGCCGTAGAAGAGATCAAGCCCTCCCTCGCCCTTGAGCGATGTCGAGGCTAGAAAAGAGACGAGGCCCCTATGCATCTTAAGCGATGTTAGAGCCGGCAATGCCCTTGGCAGTCAGCACTTGGGGGCTCAAGAACAAGTAAGTAAAAAGCCAGTTGAAGATAGGCGAAGTTAAATCCTCTTTTGCCTTTGGGCAATGGCAAGGCAGGCGACGCCTTCATGAGGGAGATTCCTCACAGATACGAAGGCCAAACAAGGTTCTGAGTGAAAACACCAAGAGAAGGGTATGCGGTTTGACTTAGAAAGAAAGACTAAGAGAGAAAGTCACGTGCTACCTAAAGAGTTAAAAGTGAAGCGATGAAGAGATACATCGAAGGTGAATATTAGTAGTGCCTTTGATATAGATAAGAAAGCAGAAGCAGATAAAAGGTGCAAGGGAAGTTAAAGCAAAGAAGGATGTAAAGACAAAAGTCAAATGACATTTAAATAGACCAAGTCAAGAGTTGGAATTACAGATCAATATAAATGAGAGTTTGTTGCGGTTACAAAAAGAGGCTATTCCTCAGAGGCCTCCAATGGCACGATTTTGCCATCGACCACTTCGTTCAGAGGGTTGCACCCAAAGACGTCGATACCAGGGTTGGCACATGCCTCTTGGACTAGAGCCTCTGCGAACCCATCGGCGAAGCCAGTGGCAGCCTCCACGTTCAGCTTTTCCTCAGCAACCTTGAAGTTGGTGGCTTGAGTGACCATCTCTTGGTCCCTGGAGGCCAAGGTAGCAATCAACTCTTGGACTTTGGATTGGATGGTGGCGTTCTCGCCGGTTAACCAGGAGCATTCATCAGTCTTGTCCGCCGGCGCAACCTCAGTCTTTCCCAGTGTCTGCTCCCGCTCCACACACTGTTTTTCAAGTTTCTTTTGTTGCACCTCTTAGGTCTTCAGCGCTGCTTCCAGATCAACAATTTGCACGCGGAGGGGCACCGTCTGATTGAGAAGTTCAGTGCGGGCTTGCGACACCTCGTGCAACCATACGCTTTCAATGCGCTTTAATGCGCTTTAAATGCGGGAGGTGTTTAAAAAGGGGCTTGGGACGTTTGAAACGGGATCCAGACCTAGTTTTCACACACACAAACCTTAATTGTTTTGCGGCGCACCCACTGTACGCACAAAAAATTAGGGCAACACAGTATTCGCTACTCAGTATTTTTGACCACCTTCAGAGCATCCGTTCACGGTGTTCCGATACGGAGGTTCGTCACCTTTGATGTTTCTCGCTAGCTGACTTGATCGTCGGAGTGCAAACGGCCGCGAGGGCACCCCTTTGTCCACTTCTTTTCAGGTACTCACAGACGGAGCAGAACGAAGGTGCCCTAGCTCGTAAAGACAAGTCACGCGCAAAGATGATCCTGGTCAACCGGCGGGAACAACATACATCAATAAAAATAGTTAATTCGACTGTTAAACTTTTAAAATAATGTTACCAATAATTTTTTTATTATTAAAAACACATATATTGATAGTAGTTAATAAAATGTAGTGAAAGCATATGCTGAGAAGAATCTATTCAAGATTCGGGACCTACAAAATACCCTGCTTTATAGATAGATGCACATGCACGCCAAGTGATTTTTCCCCACTCCCACGAGAGGATTGCGGGAGTGGGTTTGTTAAATTTATTTTTTATCAAGTAAGATACTTAATTTTATATAGAACATATATGTAAAAGCTTTTCATTACTCTATGTATAAAACATACAAGAATATTCACAATCATGTTCAAGTAACAAAACTATAAGGCATCAAACTTCTTTCAACAGCTATTAGATACTTAAGTTTAAGGAAGATTTTTTGCCCTAGCGCTAGAGAGCTTTGGCAAAGATTTATTGTGTTTGTTTGGTTTGAAATGTATAAGTTCATATTCAGAGTTATTTTTTATAGAAGCAGATATTCTTATTAGAATTAGCTATTATATATCTTAGTTTTAGATTCGTCTTTTTGCATCTGCATCAAGTTCAAATGGGATGAGTTATTTTGGCTGGTTATAGAAATTTTTTTTTAAGTAATAGGATTGAAATATTTCTCAAATACTCCATTTATTATATTTTTATTACCAATAAAAAATTTAATAAATATTTCTAACAAATTAGCTAAAGAATTTCAATTAACGCAGCTAAATAGCTTTTAACTGAAGGCTTTAAAGGTAAAAAGAAACGACAAGTTGGGATTTTGTAATTTTGCAAAAAATGACCTTTAGTCGTGTTTTTTACTTATGGATATATTTGAACAATGATGCTTACTTTGTCTGTCCTTTTTCTCCGTGTGGGGTAGTATAAGTAAAACGACAAGTAGATAATGGTCCAATTTCTATCCCTTCTGGTCAAAAAGGGAGGCTACATTTTGTAATCATCTTTTTGCATAGTAGCATAGTACGACATAGGGGTGAGGTTAGATACCTGGATAAAATATTCATTCATAATCTTACTTCTAGACTAAGACATTTCAAAAATAAGAATAAAAGTAATCAAATCTAAAGATAATTGCATAAAAATGTAAGAATCAAATAGTTAGTTAGTGTAAAATGAGGTTTTTTTTTATCATGATGGAGTTTTTTTTTTTTTTT
>Ga0123341_1004597_pt1 | contig 12136 bp, 12 predicted proteins | sample Turbeapinknodule_FD_89959 | JGI IMG/M metagenome (GOLD analysis project Ga0123341, IMG submission 89959) | Root nodule microbial communities of legume samples collected from Mexico - Turtle bean Mexico pink nodule | ecosystem: Host-associated > Plants > Roots > Nodule | place: Mexico: Nepantla... | reverse complement strand
GTCTTTTAGTAGAATACGTGTCTAAAATATTTTTAAATATTGTATCTAATCGTTTAAAGATTATGTAATAATTATTATTATCAAAATGAAATATATATTTACGCCATACCAATTTAATTAGTTTCTAATTTTTTTATTAACTGGAATATTTGTTTCATTTTGTTAGTAATGTATGGAAACAATTCGTTTAGTAGTTTGTATCAACACTATTCATATTTTTTTATATCCCTAAACTAAGTTTTTTTAGTCCTGTTTATATAAAGTAAAATTATATATATATATATATATAAATAAAAGTAACTCGGCATACATACAATTATATTTTCTGTTTCTAACAAGTTTTTAGGGTTTTTGAAAGTAAGAATGGACTATCGGGAGATTGAGACGAATAAAGATATTCATTATGTTACTTCATTAACTATTGTTTCTCTTGTAAAAAATAAAACTTGTACTGAGTTCAAGTGAGGATGTTGTAGATCTTGAGGTAGAAGAAAGAATCGAGAGAGCATAATATAATTGGAGTCTTCTTTATGACTATGATTGGGTTAATCCCAAAGTTTGCGAATACTTCTCTCGGTATTGCTATTATTCAATCCTTCGTAGTTTTCTTTCTAAAATTTCAATTTATTCTCCTAATGCCATTGAAGAAATTGTTTCTTTTCGGCGTGCTCGAGCTAACGACAATGTTTTTCATGGTCGTGAAGGCGAGGCTTGTGAATTCTTCTATTTTAATGAATGTCTTTTTACGGAAATTCATGTTCGGTTTCCATTAGATGAATTTCGAATGAGTGTTCTTCATCTTTTTAACGTTGCCCCTACTCAACTACACCTTAATAGCTAGGCTTCTATGCAAGCTTTTTGTATTTTGTGTAAATATCTTTCATTGTCTCCTAGTCTGAAAGTTTTTCTTTACTTTTATAGCTCTTGACCTGGTAAGTGACCAAGATGATTGTCTTTGATGAGTCGGTCAAAGACTTATCTTCTTTCTCCTTTCACATCTTTTTATAAGAACTTTAAAGGCGGTTTTTTCAAAATTCTGATTGAAAAGTCGGAAAGAACTATTTTTATGATGGTGACGTCCCAAAATTTCCATTCTACTGGACGCGTTCCCTTTTAAAGTTTAACTCATGGTCGTATCATTCAATGAGCGTAGAAGACCGACATGTTCTTTCGGTGCTTGATCACTTATCCCAAAAACTTTCTACTCATGCTCTACTACAAATATACATCTCTCGTAGACTACAAAAGGATTTTATCGGTATGTATTTTTTTCAAATTGTTTCCTTTCCGAACAAGAGAATTTTAACTTTGCTAAATTTTTTCTTGGTTTTCAGGTTCGATGACCGCTGCCAATCTGAGAGGGCGAGCATACTTTTCAAAGCTTTTAAGCAGAACTGGTGGTTCCACCCTTCAACCTGAAAGGGAAGCTCAACCCGAAAGAGAGGTTGAGCTTATTGAACCCATCTCTCGGGTCGAAGTTGTAATTGAGATCGATGATGCCGCGAATGTTGTTGTTGAACCCTCTAAGAAAAGTAGAAAAAGAGATAGAAGTAGTAGGCGGTCACATTCTTCTCCCAGGCGCCATCGTCATGTTTCCAGAAGTTCCTCTCAACCTCTTCCTGAAACTATTTTCGACACTTCAACACGTTTTTTAGAATTCGTGCACACTAACATTGATGGACCATCTCAACACATGTTTTGGGCGACTAATTTGTCTTCTCTGACGAATTCAGGGTTGAGCTTGCTAAATGTTCTTTGGTGATTGCTAAAATAGTTAGAGAGGAAACTACTAATGGCATCTCTACCACTGAATTCCAAAATGTGAAGAGAGAGTTGGCCGAATCTAGTAAAAGTCTTGAATCTGCTCTTGAGGCCAACTTGTCATTAACCATTCAAATCAAGGAGTTGTAAGATGGAAAAGAATCGTTAAAGGATGAAATTACTGGGCTAACCGTCGAAAAGATTAGGATTCCAAGGTGAAATCCAAAGGTTGAAGGGAGGCTTATCTGACTTATCTGCTACTAAGCAAGCTGATGTCGAGAAGATAAATTCATTAGATCTTAAGATAAGCCAATTACACAAAAACCTAATAGAAGCTGAGAACTTTGTTGTTGATTAACACAAACTAGGTTTTCCGAAGGCCCTTCAACAAGCCAAATATTTTTATAAGATTCCTTTAGATGAAAGAAATTTTGATGTAGGCAAGGATTTTCACAATGGCAAGCCAGTTGATGATATTCCTTATGATGAAGTGCCGGAAGAGGAAGTCGTGCATGGGGATGAGAATGTTGATGTTGAGGAATGATTTGGTTGTAACTTCTTATTTTTTGTAATGGCTCCCGATTATTAGTTGTCGGCTTTGATATGTTTTGACTTAGCCTTTGGTTTTCACTTTTGATTGTATTAAACTTTAATGTAATAGTTTTAGCATTATAATTTTCTTATCAATCTCTTAACCTTTCGGCCATTCAACGAAAATTTCTAGGCCGAGAGGTTTGAGTTAAATGAAATACACTCTCAGGAGGGATTTCACTTGGGGTGAAAGCATCCTAAGCCGAGAGGTTTGAATTTGAGTGAAATGCACCCTCGGGGGGGATTTCACCTAGAGTGAAAGCATCCTAGACCGAGAGATTTGAATTTGAATGAAATACACTCTCAGAAGGGATTTCACCTGGAGTGAAAGCATCCTAGGCCGAGAAGTTTGAATTTGAATGAAATATTGAGAAAATTTTCTTCATATGAATAAATTCTTCATTAAGTGGTTCGATCTTGGATAAAAAATTCTTTACACCTGAGAAACCATCCTTAATCGAAAGGTTTTATACAACGTTTAATGCTTAACTTTACAAAATTCTTAGCTAAAATAAAACTCGAGATGACTTGCATTCCATGTTCTCGGTATTATCTTTTCATCTAACATTTTTAATCTATAAGCTCCATTTTGTAGGTTTTCCAATATTCAAAACGGGTCTTCCCAGTTTGGTGCTAATTTTCCTAGGGTTGGATCCTTTCTTGCTTTAGTTCTCATTCTCCATACTAGATCTCCTTCATTGAAAGCTCTCAACTTGATTTTGGAATTATACCTCTTGCATGCTCTTCTCTTTGTTGTCTCTTCTCTTATTTTTTTCTTTTTTCTCGAAGTTCTTCAATCAAATCGAAATTTGTTTTTAAACATTCGTTGCTAATGTCCTAGTCTTCTATTTGTCTTCGCAAAGTTGGTTCATTAACTTCAACTGGTATCTGGTGTCAGTACCATATATGAGGTTGAATGGATTTTCTCCAATTGTTGTTTGTGGCGTGCTTTTGTATGCCCATAATATTTCTAGTAACTTCTCGGTCCATAGTCCTTTTGCATTTCCACGTCTTCTTTTCAACTGCCCGAGAATGACTTTGTTGGCGCACTCCACCTGTCTATTTTTTTGTGGATGTTCAACCGAAGTTGTTATAGATTTAACTCCTAAATCTTTTATGTGTCCCACTGTTAGTTGAGAATCACTTTTGCATATGACTTTTTGAGCTTCCATGTCTCTGGCAAGAATTAGTCATGCAATTAAAGCTTCATATTCGGCTTGATTATTTGAAGGTTTGAAACAGAATTTAATGTCATCTCTAACTAAAAATTTCTTGGTTTTTCTAATACAATTCCTGCCTCGCTCCATTTCTTGTTTGATGATCCGTCAATATGTAGAACCCATGCTTCCTGCTCGAATGTTGTTGTCGAAAATTGAATAATGAAATTTGCAAGAGAATGTGCTCTGATCGCTCCTCGAGGTTCATATATGATTCCAAATTCTGAAAGCTCCACTGACCGCCACCATTCTACCTGCAAGCTCTGGTTTTATCAAATTTTTTGGTATTGGATAGTCGGTCCTCACAATTATCTGATGATTATGAAAATATGGTCGAAGACGTCTTGCTGTGTACACAAGGGTAAGGGTTTTTTTTCAACTAACTGGTATATAGTTTCAAAGTTTTGTAGGGCTCTACTCATAAAGTATATTAGCTTTTGCTCTGGGTATTCTTGGATCAAGGATGCTCCTATGACTTCGTGTTAAGTTGCTAAATATACAATTATAGGTTGGGTTGACACTGGCTTGACTAAAATGGGAGGTTCAACTATCATTTTCTTAATCATGGAAAAAGTTTGCTTATAGTGTTCATTCCATTTGAAGGTTTCAACTTTTCTCAACAACTTTATTATCGGCTTTGATCTCTTTACAAGAATTGACAGAAATCTTACCAAGGCATTTAATCTTCCCACTAACCTCTGTACCTCCTTCAAGTTCGTCGGGCTTTTCATATTCACAATTGCTTCACACTTATCCGAATTTGGTTCAATGCCTTTATTAGTCAACATGAGCCTTAAGAATTTTCCACCTCTCACCCCAAAAACACACTTTTCAGGATTCAACCGCAGATTATACATTCTTATTTTCGCAAAGACTTCTTCTAGATCTTTCACATGCTTGTCCACTACACATGACTTAACAATCATGTCATCCATATAAACCTCCATATTTCTCCCAATTTTTCTCCTTAAACACCTTATCCATCAATCTCAGATACATTACTCCAACATTTTTCAAGCCAAAAGACATGACTTTATAACAATAATTTGCCATTTCAGTGGTGAAAGATGTCTTGGTTATATCCAGCTTGTACATTTGTATTTGATTGTAACTGGAATAAGCATATAAAAAACTCATCACAGCTGGGTCGAAAGATCCATTAACCAATCTATCAATACTCGACAGTGGATACGAGTCCTTCGAGCATGCCTTATTTAAATATGTGTAATCGTACACATTCTCTACTTTCCACTCGACTTTTTAACAAGCACCACATTTTTTAACCACGCCGTGTATTGAGCTTCTTGGATAAAGCTAGTTTGTAACAAATTTTATGTTTCTTCAAAAGCTGCCCTCCACTTTTCTTCTCCCATTTTCCTTTTCTTTTGGGCTACCGGCTTCGCTTCTCGACAAATGGACAACTTATGAGAAATAACATTACGATCTATTCCTGGTATATCAGCTGCTTTCCTTGCAAACAAGTCCTTATTTCTCATTAATGTTGCAATCAACCCATTTACTAATTTCTCTGGCATGCTTCCCCCCCATATACGTGCACTATTTTTTGTTCTCCCCTAGTTGGATAAAATTTGCCTCTTCTCTCGGCTCCATTCTCTCCTCATTATTCATTTTTGGATCTAAATTTACCATGACCACTATATTTATGCTCTCTTCCCTCCTTGTCGGCATTCTCAGCTCTTGAACCATCTTCAGCCCTACCACATAACATTCTCAGGCAGCTCTTTGATCAACATATATGGTTGTTATATCCCCACGTTCAGTTGGAAACTTCATAGTCAAGTGTTTTTTTTGTGTGTTGACATTATGGCTCCCAGCTTGTTCAGTGAATACCTTACTAATAAAGCATTATATGAAGTGCATGCATCTACCACAAAACACTTGAATTTAATTGTTTTTATTGCACTTCCTCTTCCAAACGTTGTCTGCAAATCAACATACCCTTTTGTATCAACTCTCTCACCTGAGAATCGATTATTTATTCTCGGAATGGTATCATATATTCTTCCTTCAAATGCAACTTGTTGAAAGTTTCCCAAAACAAGATATCAATTGAACTTCCTGTTGGGTTCAATAGTGTCAAAGTTCAAGGGGGGGGTTGAATTGACCTTTTAAAAGTTTCGAGCAGAATCAGATTTTATCACAGTACACAGAAAATAAATCGATTTATTTGGCAATGAACAGATTTATTTTGACATTGTTTATGTTAAAAAAAATGTTTATATTAGCCAAGTAATTCTTGAGGTTATGCAGATTAATTTGCAAGCCACACACACTGATTTTAAAGAGAAAACCGTGAACAGCTAAAACAAAGACCTTCAATTTTTAAGCAAGTGATAAAGGTTCAATTATTAGCTTGTCAATCAATCGGGTAACCTATCACAATCAAACTGCTCCAGTTGTAATTAATAATTCATATATCTTCTTAACAGAACCAAACTGATTTTCTAGAAAATAAGAACAGTATGAACAAGCCTAGAAAAAACAGAGATTTATTTTTTATCGAACAGATTCAATTTTAGACAGATTGACAGATAAGCAAGAAACCGAGTGTAGGGATGAGAAGAAATGAACACACAACAATTATACTGGTTCACTCAAATGAGCTACATTCAGTCTCACCTAATCCAAGGTGAAATCCACTAAACAAAACGTACCAAACACACTTACACAGCCACTGTTCTGTTCTTGAACCTACAAGAAACTTGGCACACTTGCTAAAAAACACTATTTCAGCATACACACTCTTCAAGAAACCCTATCAAGAAGAGTTTACAATCACACTTTTACAAGAATTTGAAATATGAAACGAATACACCTGATAGAGGATGCAGAAATCTGCCTTAGACCAGTATAACAGATTGCTCACACAGTAGCAACACCTCTAACCAAGCCTTAGAGCCAACCAAGAACAAGCACACTTTTGATTTGTAAAATCTTTCAAGAACACATGCAAATTCTCTGTAAATCCTTAATTCTCTGTTGTAAAACTTATTTTCTCAATTGTATGATTCACCTTTAAACGCAGGAACAAGTTTTCTTTTTATAAAAAAACAACTTATAACAGAATTTCAAAAAACAGTTAAAGTTGTTATAAAAAGAACAGATTGAAAATAAAATAAACAGATTTATTTTCAAAAGCAATTAGAGAATCTGTTATGTGAAGGAGACTCAGTCAAACATACTGGTGCAAGGATAAAAACGTAAAAGGCCATTTAAGGTAAACTTGACACCAGACTAAAAAGAATCTATTCATTTACAGATGAACAAATTTATTTTCAAAACTATAAAAGAAACTTCTTAACAAGTAAAACACAGTCGTTTTGAAGGAATGAAGACTTAGTCAAAATACTTGATGCACAAACCATGATTTTGAAAAACACTTAATCAAAGCATCAGCTTAAGAAAAGAATCTATTCATTTAGAAAAGAACAGATTCATTTTTTATGCAGCAAAAAACATGTGTAAAACAGTTTCAAAAACTTGTGCTTGCTCTTCTCACATGGTCAGGGTTAAGAGGTGAGTTACCTAGCAAAAAGCTTACTCTAAACAACCTCTAAACTATACCTAAGACATTCTTAAAGCAAATGTAAATACAAATGAAATTTACACAAATGGCTTCATCAAACACATGTCTTGAAGGGGCAGCAACCATCTTCAACACTTCCTTGGTCTACAAGAGTTTTCATTACAACATATTTTGCTATCTCCACTGTTATTACCATCAGATCCTCTTGTTCAGGATCAATTTCTTGGAAATCCTCATCAATAAACAACATTGGTGTCAAACTTCTCTTTTTAAAGATATGATTTACAGTTCTGGTATCCTTAAATGTCTTTTTTTTGCAAACGAAGACATTCCTCCTTCAGCAAAGCCTCCAGAAATAGTGTTTATAAAACCCCTAACTAGTCTTCCTAGACTTCGCTCGCGGCCTCTTCTCCTTTGAGGGCTATGATAACCCCTTTCGTCTCGTTTCTCTACCTTTCCTTCTCTTCTTTCGTCTCTTCTTTCAACCCTCCTAGCATCTCTTCTTTCAAATTGTTCTTCTCTTCTACTAACACATCATCTTCCTCTCGTCTTTGGACTTTTTCTATTCCTTATTCCTCCATCTCTCACAAAGCGTCTTAACTGCCCAACTTGAATCAACTCTTCAATTCGATCTTTCAAAGCCACACACTCTTCCGTATGATGACTGTGATTCTTATGATATTGACAATGTTTGTTTTGATCATCTCGGTCTGGCGTTCTTGCTTTCCTTGGTGGCAGAATTACTTTGGCTGCCATTGCCTCTTATAATATTCAGGCTCTGGTGGTGCTCAATGGTGTATATTGTTGAAATTTTCGACCACGAGGTTCCTATACTGATATCCTAATTCCTTCTCATTTGTCTTCTTCTCACTTCCTCTATCCACCCTCACCTGATTTTGAAACTCCCTCAACTTCTCCATCTGCATAAACTTTGTTGCAAGCTGCCTTAACTCATCAATATTTGTTGTCGGTTTTTTACAAAGGCTGTCGACAAATGGTTCGGGCCTCAATGCTATAATCATATGATGCATAGTAATCTCCAGACCAAGATTTTGGATGCTTAGCGTCACCTTTCCAAAGCGCTCCACAAATATCCTCAACGATTCTCCCTTTTCCTGTCTTATATTTACCAGAGCAATCAATGTCAAATGATGTGGTCGGCTTGTAGCAAAATGAGCTCCAAATTTTTCACCAGAGTATCAAAACAATCAATACATAACAATGGTAACCGTGTAAACCAACTCAAAGTTGCTCCCTTCAAAGTTGTTGGAAATACTCAGTACAAAATGGCGTCATTCCATGTATACAAACTTATCTGCGTTGTATATACTGCAATATGTTCATCAGGATTTGTACTTCCATCATATTTATCCATGGTTAAATTCTTTCAATTTTCATGTAATGGGGTTTCTGTAATGGCTTCAGAGAATAGATGTCTCCTGACAGACGTTCTAGCAAACGTACCAGAAGCCTCTGGTAATCTCCTCCTTGTAACTCCAAAAATTTCTTCATTGTGTACCCTTTGGTGGATTTATGTTCTTGGTTGAAAGGTTTCAAATGATGTGTTTAAAACTGTTTCTTCATTCATCTTTCGCCTCATGTACGCATTCTCCGCTCTTAACATACTCAACTCTTCTTCATTACTCTTCTTTAATGTTTCAAACTCTCTTTGTAGTTGCGTCAACATAGCCATAGACATGGCATTCTGATTATCTCCCTGCTCCCCCGACTACTCTCCTCTTCTACTCATCTTTCCTTGCTTCTTCAGTTAACTTGCTTCTAAGTCCCATGGTGGGCGCCATAATGTTCATACAAGGGTATAGAAACAAACTTTTTCTTTCTTCTGAACATGCTGACTTCTCGGTCTTCTATCTCGATTTGGGCTTTTGGCTTACTATTCCTTTGATTTAGGCTTGGTCTTGGGCATGATTCGTGGAATCTCACTCGCTGGACTAGGTCAATTGGATCTATCAGCCTTTGGTCTCGATATCCACTCTCAGGTAGGTGTGTGTACCTACAAGAGCTTCGATGATAAAGTTAGAATTGATTATAGTTAATTATCAGATAAAATTCACTCTACTTATCTCTTGTGTTGATCACCTATTTATAATACTTTCTTATTGGACCTTAAACCCAGTTGAATTTTTACTCTTTGTATCTAATCTTCTTTAAACATACTCTCTGTGTTTTTGACCTATTTAATAGACTTTGCTTTGCTACAGTAATGTGTTATTTATTCAATGATCTTAGAGTACATGGCATCTTTTAGACATTAGATCGATTTTATGTGAATGTTATTGTGGTGTACCCTCGTGACCGTATTATTTTCCAAACCTTTTTCCCCTCAATTATTTACCCCTGTCATCATTGATGAATCTTGTGCAGTCACTGGTGAATATTAGGTTGTATACAATAAACCCTAGTGCTGTCACAGGTGACACCCTTCTCTCTTAAACCATGAAGGTAACATCTAATTTGATGTTAACCACATAGCCTAATTCTTGCACTCAGGTTAAGGTGAAAGTTTCTTCTGAAATATTACTATTTTTTTTTTCTATTTTAACGATATCTTTGTTCTGGTATAAAATAAAGGTTTTGATAAACGACGTAGAATTTAGTTAATGGAAGCAATTTTCTTTGGTGTTGACTTTACCGAGCAGAAAACAACTTGAAAGCCTTGTCGTTTGTGATGACTCGTTTTGGGGATTGAAGAGAAGTAAAAACAAAAGAACGTATTCATGATAATAGTCAGAGAAGCCAACGATGGATAAGAGAAAAAAAAAAAAGTTAGAAATCCATCACTCTCTCGAAACCTCTAACTAGTGATTCGAAATTTGCGTTTCACTCCAACTACAAAGCGACACCACAGTTACATATTGTATTCTTTTCACTCCATTTGTGCAGAGAAATATTATCAATAATTTGGCATCACATTATTCAGAACACGATGATGACGTAGCACAAGTTTTGAAACAATATTTGGCCTTTTGTTTCATTGCTGGGACCTATTAGTGGTAGGAAGATGATAGATAGAAAGTTGGATAGGTATTTAAATTGGTGATTATTTGGACGGTGCAGTGGGCATGTCATGCCAGAGCATTGCACACACTGTGTTTTGTCCATATGGGGTTACCTAAGAATATTAATGGATGATGGATGACCCCATGGCATCGTCAACATCGATCCAAGTATATACCAAAGCCCAAAGCTAATCATAAAATCCTGTGATTGTCATCATGTCGTTAAGTTAAAGCATGATCATATGCAAAGTGGGTCACCCCAACTCTTTCTTCTTTGATGTATGGCACGCCTTCAATTCAACTACTTTCTTCTTCTTCTTCCACCACTTCCCGTTACACATTATATCCTTTTAAGAATGTTTCTTTTTGTTAGCATATATGCACTTCATTGATAAGGTTGCTACGTGTGAATTTGAGATGTAAGCTTCAAAACAAAACTTTAAGTTGAAAGTTTGTGGATGAAATAATATTATTAGAGAGAAAGATCTCTTAAAAATATTATAGTCCAAGTTTTCCATCACAATTGATGAAGTGCATAAAGTCGCTTTCTTATTCATAACTTTTGTTTTAAATAAAGTTTGAATTAGTTAAGTAATATCACTCCATACCATTTGGATTAGGGAGAAGATTTGTCATTGAGAGAAGAATGTAAAGAAAGTGGAGTTGTTTGGATTAAAATATGTAAAGTGAATTTGTGTGAGAATTTTATTTAAAGTCTATGAGTGGTATGATGATTGTGAGAAAATTTATAATTTTTAAAAAAATATTTAAAGTGTTATTTTACAAATTTATCTTTATATGTAAATCCTCTCGACCAACTTGACCGCCTCCACTCTGAAACAAATAAACATCACATTTTTTTCATTAGACAATAGTGTGAAACCATAATCCAAACTTAATATAAATTTTAATTCTCTAATGTTATACTTACAATTTTTTGTGATAAACAAAATACTTTAGAAAAAAAGCATTACATATATGTATAACTCATGTAACAAAAAAGTCCTTAGATAAAATAGTGCGTCAACATAAATACTATGAATTCCAAGATTTTATTTTTTGTTGAATAAACAAACGAGGAATGATAATATAATTTTAAATAAATAAAGAAAATGAAATTCTCTTTATTTTTTTAGTTATTTGTATTTTAATGTAATAAATAATTAAATAAATGAAAGATACGTATAATTTAATATATGTTTGATTTAGCAATCACTTCAAAGCAAAGAAAGAGCATGAGAAAAGCGATACTAAAGATTAAAATAGTTCCGTAAATTATTTGATAAAAAAAGAAACAAACTTAAAATGTTCTTCTTTCTTTTGTCTAGAACATAAAATAAATTTATTTGTAAAAACAGTGAATATTACCAACAGGAGTGAAAAAAGAAAAGATTTTTGTTTCTTGTTTCCTTTGAAATTGAAAAGATTATATATGACTTCCTCTTCTATCCTTTTATCCATTAATATGAGATATTTTTAGTATTATTACTTAATTGAATTATAAATATTGCATAAATAGTTTAAATGGAAAAATATTTATTTACCTAAAAACGGGAGCTACGGATGGCAAGAAAATTAAACTAATATAACAATTAGGTATAGTGGGTATTTGGATTTGGATCCATGGGTTTATCTTTCAAACTCCTAACTAAATTTGGGCCCTATGGTGTGATAACTTTACACCCCATAATTTTCTTCTGCAACCCATAAATATGACATTTCTTAGTTTGTTTTTCTGATTTATGAAGAAACGACTTTCACATTATACCATCCATAACTTGTTCTTTTCAAGAAAAAATATCATGTATTTCAAATTTTGAATTGTACAATTCATAAGTTATTTTTGAATTCTAAATTGCACAATCTAAAATTTATTTTTTTCTTAAAAAAAGTTTCCAAATTATACAAAATGGAAGTTATTTTTCTATTTGGAATTTATTTTTTACATATTTTTTTATATTGCATAATTCAAAAAAAAAATTAATAAAAAAATTTCATAT
>Ga0123341_1004595_pt1 | contig 12138 bp, 15 predicted proteins | sample Turbeapinknodule_FD_89959 | JGI IMG/M metagenome (GOLD analysis project Ga0123341, IMG submission 89959) | Root nodule microbial communities of legume samples collected from Mexico - Turtle bean Mexico pink nodule | ecosystem: Host-associated > Plants > Roots > Nodule | place: Mexico: Nepantla... | reverse complement strand
TTATAACTCAGATCGAGTGTGCAACATGATTGCCAACCTTACATTTAATTTATACCAAATATAATGTGCTTTAGTTCTTGCCCTTGAATTTTTTTTTTCACAACCAATTTTCTTATGAGAAAGAAAAGACGTTATAAGAAAATTAATGCCAATCAGTAAATTTTCTAAGCTAAGTAACTAAATTAGGTGTCCACAAGATTGAATTTGTTTTATCAATAATAGAAAATAATTAAATTAAAGTAACACACGGGGTGCTACAATCCATACACAAGAGATTTAATAATGGAGAAAACATATTAGAGCAAACCTTCCTTTATTTCTCCCTTCATCATAAAAAGATATTTCTTGTTAACTCATAAACATGTTAGGCAACACTTATCAACCCTCCGTATTGTAGTTTCTTTCATTTTGCAGAGAATTGTGAACCTTGCATTCACGCCAATCCTCCCACTACATCATTTCCTAATTTATAGTAACATTTTCACAGTTACATTTATTTAAAAGTTATAGTAAAGAAATTTCAATTACTATAGTAACATTTTTTACATAAATATCACTGTAAACAAAATAAACATAAAATTTAATTACTATAGTATTTCTTTGTAGATAAATGTCACTATAGACAAAATTAGCAGTAACATTTTATAAACAAATGTTACAATAAATAAATCTAAACTAGTAATATCACCTAAATATAACGTCTCATTGTCTCACTACACTAGTATTTGTCTCACTCTCTTGTTCGTGCTCCGCCTTCTTCTTGCTCGTGTGCCCGATCTCACCGTCATTGTCATTTTTACTCTATTGATCACTCTCATTGTCTCATTCTCTCACTTAGACGCATGTAAACTTTTCTCGTTCTCTCTCATACGCTCCCTATCTCATGCTTGTGTCTCGCATTTTTTTAGTGACGATGTTCAAACGCAGGTATCACAAACTTCAATTTGTTCTTACAATCAGGTGGGTTTAGGGTTTATTTGGTTTTCATTTTCATTTTCACTTTGTTATTATTTCTCACATTTGAACCCTTGGATTATTGTTTTTTAGCATGTAATTATTGTTGTTTCGTTTTTTATGATTAATTTGTGTTTCATTCCCATATTAAAATGGTGATAATTTTGTTCTGAGTGATTCTCTCTTTGATTTGGTACAAAACGTGTTTATTCTGATTTGGTAGTGTTATGATAATGTTAATTATTTTTATTTGGTATATCTGCTCGTTCAGTTCCACGTTCTACTCCATATCCAATGAATATAACGGGTGCTCCAACCCTTATACAAAAAGGGAGTCAAACATCATGTGCTCATTTTGTGTAATTTCCTTGTTTTTATCCTTAATAACAGATATAGATATGCATAGACATTGCACCAGGGGAAACTTTGTGTCTACTCCATCTTTTTCCAGGTAGAACTACTACAACCTACCATATTGTCTTCTACTCCTCATCTGCCCGGCTTCTTTTGTTAAAACATCACTTATGATTGTTGTTTTGCACCCTCAGTCGATTCGAAGAAATATTTTGTGCATATTGGGCCTTATGGCACCCCATAAACTCTACTTGAGCCCTTCCCTTATCCCAATCTACATTTCAGTTGCTTCTTCATTGTTGCAACCTCCATAAACTACTCATTTTTGTTTAAAGACCCTATACCTGGATATATCTTTTGAAAGCATATGTAGATATTTAGTTTGTCTTTCAAGATTATTTTCTACTAGTAATAATTGGAGATTTAAAATTATTTTGTTAATTTGCATTATATGAATTTCTTGATGTAGTTAACTTTTCTCCACCTCCCACTCTTACTCAGAGTAGCAATCATGGATATCACTTTGGGACCATTGTTGAAGGTATGTCACGAAACATCATTGTTCCAACTGCTATGTATAACCTCTTAATTGAAGTAGACAATGAGAGAAAATATTGTAAGAAATATTGAGTCTTGAAATAGTTTAAGATCAACTCAATAGATTTCCATTAATATTTTTAGAACCCATTTAGAAAAAACAAAACCAACATGAGTGTATTTATGTGCAATACTCTAAATAGAACCACTCTCTTTGCTTTTAAATCTAGAGAATCATAAAGACAACATAAAAAATAGCTTAATCGATGAAACTAAAAGAAATTAAAAAAAGGTGAAAAGTTATAGAGCATACATTATCCCAAGTCCTAACCACTCTTAGAATAAAAAAAACAGAAAAAATCCTTGACTTTTAAACCTCTTTTTGAATGGGGATTCCATATTCCCACTTGGTAGAGTTATACAACATGCATGAATGGTTTATTTTGTTTTATTTATTATTACAATACTTTTATATCATAATTATAATTGGTGTCCTGTGTTCAGTTAATTAGATGTCAACAAACATGTATGCGATCTCTATTTTTTCTTTACATCCATTTACTCATGCACTTATTTTATTTTGTCTTTATATCCATTCAGTCATCCACTTATTTTTTTTATAGCTAATGAACATTCCAATAAAGCTCCAACAATTTGACATAATTTGCCACAAAATATAAGTAATGTACTGGACCAGAGCACGTAGAGCTCAGGTGGTCGGACATCAGCGTCTGTGTTAGACAGGTCAACTTGGTCGTCGAGTCAAGACTGACGGGCCACACGAGTGGGCCCCAGGTATGTGTGTATTGACTCTCATTCATATAGTTAATATAATTCATTCGCGTATAAGACCTGGTCGGTCAACAAAGAGTGTTATTGGGTCTAGGGGTGCGTTTAGTGCATTCGGGTCTAGTACAAGTAAAACATTCTCCATAGGCCCGAGCCCAAGAGTGTTAGGGTTTAGGGGAGCAGGTTGCATGCATGGTACGTGGAGGCTTGTATGCCTCCAAGGGACATATTGGACCCTTGATGTTGGTACATGAGTTGGTACCTTGGTGATTATTCTGTTAAGATTTTATGCACTCCAAGGAGATAAGATTTTGTGCAGTTGCAGCACTAAGATTGTGCGCATTGTAACAGACTCTTCTCCCATTAAACATACTTTCACTTGAGATAAGGTTCTCGTGAGAGAAGGTTGTTATCAGAGGTAACCTAGAGGTAGTCTATAAAAAGAAACTTGAGATCCCAGGTGAAGGTACATTGTTTCTAAGACTGAAACTACTCACTTACTTCTTATTTCTATAAGCTCTGTACTGACTTGATCGTCGGAGTGCAATCAACAAGTATGGTCCCCTCTGTTTTAAACAGAGTCGCGTTCCAACATATCCAAAGGAAAGAGAAGATTCCAGCAGAGACAAACCGAGCTAGAGCTTGTCTTCAAAGTCAACCAGCGACCAGGTCAACCAACAAGAACTAGTAACATTTGCGTTTAAGTTTACTTTTCCTTCATTCATTATTTCTATTCGTTTATCAAGTTTATGGATTTTGTACGCTGTTGTGGACACTTATGAGCACTCATGCGCAGTTGTTAGCTATTTTCCATGGTCTCACCTTATCATGAAAATAAATTATGTAGTAAATTTTTATCTATAATTATCACTGATATTTTGCAGCATAAACATGAGTTTGTATTTGGTTTGAAAAATAGATAGAGTGAATTGTTTGAGCATATCTCTTTTATAAATTTACTACGTATTCTTGATACTTTTAAGTATACTTAAATTAACTGATTGATTTCTTATTTATTAAGTTTACCTTTGTTAATTGCCATATTTGTGGAATGCAATGTGTAAGGCTAATAAAATGTTCTTGATAGTGTTGTCTAATAAAATGTTTAAAAGTAATGTTTCACTCTAATGACTTATTTTAACTTGTAATATAGACTTCTATTACATAGAAGTGAAACTCCAATTCTAAGATAAGAACGATATACTTGAACTATATGCATTTCAAACTAGATGGTGTTGCTATAAGAGAGTCTTAAGAGTACACGCCAGGAGAGCTATATGCATTTCAAAACCAACTTGAACACCCAAACTTGTATTTCATGAGCTATCAACTCTCTAAAATGGAAGGAACGAATATACCTGGATCAAGTTTCGCAACACTAATCTTCTATTTGATAATAACATCCACAACCTCTTTGATTTCTAATGTTTTCTATTATTTTCTATTCCACTACTGAGTGCAAGATAACTTGGTCAGGTTCTTGAACAATAGAGCACAATTAAAAGGATTTAGGTGGATCTCCATGACTGAATATTATAGTTCACATATTAGATGGATCATGCAGTTTAAGAGTTAAAATTTTAACAGTTAAAGTTTAAGAGTAAAAAATACTTAAAGTGACTTTAATTTGTTATTTATCGCTTCTAGACTTAGATTCAAGTTTAATTCAATCTATTTAATTGTTGAATAGTTACTCTGTTCTAATTCCTCAAGTTCATGTATAGTTTTGTTTTTAATAGACAGTTTTACATATTTATTAGGTATTTCATTTTTTTTCTCTCCAAGACAACATAAACATGAACAAGAATTGGATGTAGCACCTAGATCATCTGCTAGTTATTTGAATGGATTGAATTTTTTTTCTAAATTTTTCATTTGAAAATGCTGCTTAAAGATATGAGATTTTATGTCCTTGCAAGGAGTGTAACGATTGTACGTGGGATGACCGAAAGAAAGTGCATGGACATTTAATGTGTGTCAGATTTGGTAGATAACATCCAGTTGATGATGTTAAATAAAAAAATGTAAATAGTCATATACTTGAATATTCAATAACTTAGCATGCAATTATATGTTATGTTCTTACAGTGTTCCTGTAGATTCTTGTAGTGAATTGTTATTGTTATATTCAATAAAATATGTATAATGATTGGTATTATGTTCTTGTAGTGAATTCTATAATATGGTGGGAAAAATCTTTATTTTCTCTAGCTACAATGTGCACAAATTAAATTCGGGGAGCAAACTTACATCCTTACATATCCTTTTTATGGAATAAGAAACTTCAATCATTACTTGATAAATGAGATGAAGTTAAACAAAAGTGACAATCTATATTTAGTGCATGTATGACTTCACTTTCAAACATTTAAAATATATTAAAATACTACTAGCTTTTGTATTGACAGAGTTTTATTACTAGCTTGCTTATAGAATAAAAGCTTTAAATATAAACTACTTCACATCAAAATCAATTTTAACTATGATCAATTTGTAATTCATCATCAATGCAGACTCAACAAAACCATAAGTTTATCTTTGAATGTAGTAATGAGATGGAGAGGGAGAGAGAGAGAGAGATAGAGTGGCACAATGTGAAGAAGAGAGGGTATGGGTCGAAGAAAACAAGTGTTAATTTTTTTTCACAAATTTTCCTATGGAATACGAAGAGAAGGATATGTGGAGAGTGTTTTAGAGAGGGGGAAGGGTTGTTGATGTGTTTATCTCTAGAAGATTTAATAACAAAAATAAGAGATTTGGATTTGTTAAGTTTCAAGATGTGGTAGAGCTGGAAAGGAAACTGGACTCCGTCTGGATTGGTTACTAGAAGGTAAGGGTAAACAAACCGAAATACAATAGAGACAAAGAGCCAAGGCATGGTAGGCATGTAGAGCCCAAACAAAAAAATTAGCAGAAACAGAGAGTTAAGGAAGGAGGGGGATGGGAAATTAAAAAGGAATAGAAGTAGGCAAACGTTGAACCCAACGTGAATCAGAGCCATACAGTTTGCAAGGAAAGGATGTCGTATGCTTCCGTCATGGAGAAAGGATGTAAGGGGGAAAAGAAGAATATTTACCCAATAGCGTTCAAGGCAGAGGTGAAACAACTAGAGTGGCTAGATAACAGTTTCATCGATAGAACTGTGGAACCAAGTAAGGCTAAGGATTTGAAGAAAAACTTTATCTTGGGAGGCTTTAATTTTATTCGTGTGCGTAATCTGGGAGGGAATTGTGTTCTACTGTCTGGAGAAGATGCGAACTTGATTAAAAAATCTATAGATGAAAATAAAGAATGGTTTAAATAAATTTTTGAATATATTATCCCCTAGGAGCAAAACATTATGGTGATAGAAAAATATGTTTGGCTCGTATTAGAGGGTTGCCCTTGAATCTGTGGAGTAGGCAAAGCTTGGAAAGCATAGTGTCAATGGTCGGAACGCTTGTAGAAATTGACAAGTGTACTTTGGAGATGGAAGAACTAGAATATGCAAGAGTTTAAATTAAATTGCATGCAGCAAGGGAGGCTCGTTTGGCAAAATGTATGAAGATTAATGAGTTCATGTGCCAAATAGCTATTGAAGAAGAACTTGTTATTAATTTTAAAAGTTGTTATGATGGTGACTGGGAAAACTCTTCTGATGATGGGAAGTAATTTAGGGAGGGAATCGGAAGGCCTAGAGATTGGGAGGAATTTAAAATTCCATGGCGGCTTTGGGGAGGAGACGATGGTGGAGGAGCTTCTCCGTAGTGAGTCACGGAGGTCAAACGCTGTTGCGAAAGATAGGGGTGATGACGTGGAAGGCCAGCAGCTTAGTGGGCTACAAAATACTATACGTCTTAATGAGGCAATTGATGGGTTAGGTGGGAAATTTGAGTGTTTTAATGAGGTAATTGATGAGCTAGAGGAGGAGCCTAGGCAATTTAATGTTGCAATTAAAGAGGCAAGTGGTCAGATGCAAACCCTAACAGAAATAAAAAGCTTATATGTTGATATTGGGCTTGTGAGTGTGATTGGGTCCAATTCCAAATTCTAGAGAGGGGGGTGTGCTTAGCTGGAACAGGCCTAATAATTAATGAGAGTGAGTTTTCTAGAGTTGGAAGTAGGGCTGACATGGCCCTAGGATGCAATAACAGCATGGCAATGCACATGAGCAGTCCCCTTACCCTGCCATCAACCTTCATCGGAAATAGAGACACGACTGCGCCGATGTCCCCTTCGCGGTGCGGGTCCAGGAACGACGCACGAACAGAGGTGCACGTTACCGCCGCACTCGACACTACTCTGCTCACCGTCGCACGCGACGCAGCGTCGCCCATTGTTGCTTGTGACGCAGCGTCACCCACTGCTGCACACTCGTCCACCGTCGAGCGTGACGCAACGTCGTCCATTGCCACACGCGAAGTTGCGTCGTCCACCGTCGCACATGACGCAACGTCGTCCTCGGCATATCGTTCTGCCGCGCCTGCTACGCCTGCCGGAGATGGTGGCTTGATGGTGGCGGAAACCCCTTCAAAATATGGAAGCGACTCAACGTACTCATTGGTGGTTCGTAGGCCCTTAAGCGTCGTCGCAGTACATCCTAGGGGCTTCTCCGCAAGTCCTATCGCGCACGTGCGTCTTCTCCGCCGTCCTGCATCATTTTCTGGTGGTGGACAGAGGTTGTTGGAGGTTAGGGAGTGTAACAGTAGCAACTCACAAGAGGTGGGGTTTGCACACCTTGATGGAATCAATGAACTGCCTCGCAAGAAGGATGTAAGGTTAGTCTATAATTTTATTGATATTGATGATAATGGTGCTTTAAATTGCAATCGTCTGGTTTGGGTAAATAATGAGAATTTGGAAGCTTTAGAATTTGGAATGCAGAAAAGGAATTAGCATTTTCGCCTTTAGGAGACAAGGAAGAAGTCTTAGATAGTTTAAGAAGTATGAAAGAAATAGACAATAGGAAAGAGGGTCTAAGTAAGGGTGGGATAAATGCTTTAGATGATGAAACTGATTAGTATGAATATTAGGGGTTTAGGAGGAAGGATAAAAAGGAAGTATATTAGTGATCTTATTAAAATAGAACAAGTTGGATTTATCTACAAAATGTGAACAAATTAGTAAGGAGAGGTGTTATCAAATGTGGGGGTCAAATGAAATTGATTGGATTGAGATTGGGGCAGTTAATAATGGTGGAGGGATAATCACTATGTGGAAGAAAGATTGCTTTGAAATGAAAAGGTACATAAACGGGAACAACTTCTCAATCATTGAAGGAGTATGGAAGATAGGAAAGTTAATAGAAATAACGATAGTTAATGTATATTGTGGTGGAACCTTAAGAGAAAAGAGAATTATTTCGGATGAGTTATGTGAGGTAAGAAAGAGTCACCCAATAAAAATGTGGTGCGTAGCTGGAGATTTTAATTCTATTAGACGTGTTGGGGAGAGAAGAGGTCAAAGCTCTAATGTCAATTATAGTAGCGAAATACGAAGCTTTAATAATTTTATCGAAGGTTCTAGTCTGGTTGATATTCCGTTAGTGGGTAGAAAGTTACTTGGTATAAACCTAATGGGAGAGTTAAGAGCATAATAGATAGAATTTTAGTTTCCCTTGAATGGTTAGATAAGTGGCCGGGAAGTAAACAGTATGCAGAAGGGAGACCGATTTCGGACCATTGTGCTTTAATTTTAAAGGATATAAATATTGACTGGGGCCCAAAACCGTTTAGATGTCTAGATGTATGGCAAAAAGATGTTCGGTTTAAGGAGCTTGTAAGGACTAAGTGGGAAAGTTATGTAATTAGGGGAAATGGGTTGTATGTTTTGAAGGAGAAATTGAAAAGGTTAAAGTTTGACATAAGGAGTTGGAACAAATCTATATTTGGAGATGTTAATAAACAAAGAGTGGAGTTGGAAAAGAGAATCCAAGTTTTGGATGAAAAAGATGATGAGGGGGAGTTGAGTGTGGAAGACAAAGAAGAAAGGAGACAACTTTTAGCTGACTTGAGGCAAGCCAGAGTTAAACAAGAAGCGATTTTATAGCAAAAAGCAAGGATGAGTTAGGTAAGTCAGGGCGACTTGAATACAAAGTTTTATCATTCAAGTATTAAGTGGAGGAGGATGCAAAATGGGATTAATGGTCTCAAGGTCGACGATCAGTGGTGTGATGACCTGGTTGAAGTAAAAGTTAGAGTGGAGGAATTCTTTGGGGGTAGATTCAGTGAGGGAAGTCAACAAGTTAGGTTGGATAATGTTTGGTTTAAGGGTATCACTAGAGAGGATAATGAAATGTTGGTTGGAGCTATATCAGAAGCTGAAGTAAAAAAGGCGGTTTGGAATTGTGAAAACTCTAAAAGTCCTGGTCCGGATGAGTTTAATTTTGGTTTTTTAAAATTTTGTTGGGATATATAAAAGGAGATGTGATGAATGCGGTACAAAGTTTTGCAGAGGGTGGAAGTTGGCCGAAAGGTACTAATGCTTCATTTATTACTCTTCTGCCAAAGGTTGTAAATCCACAACTTTTGAATGACTTTAGACCGATTTCATTGGTGGGATGTATGTATAAAATTATATCTAAAAATTCTCTCTTCAAGGTTGAAAAGGGTGTTGGATAAAGTTATTGACCCTAGGCAGTCAACTTTTCTGGAAGGAAGGGGTTTGTTGGATAGTGTGTTAGTTGCTAATGAGACCCTTGAGAAGGTAAAGAGGAATAAGAAGGAATGTGTGGTGTTTAAGGTGGATTATGAAAAAGGCTTATGACTCAGTAAGTTGGGAGTTTATTTACTATAAGCTAAGAAGATTGGGATTTTGTGGAAAGTAGATTGAATGGATAAAAACTGCCTAGAATCTTCCTCGATATCTATGCTGATAAATGGAAGTCCAACAACTGAGTTCAAACCAATGAAGGGTCTAAGACAATGGGACCCTGTAGCACCCATTTCTTTTTCTCATTGCGATTGAAGGACTTGTAGAGGTAGTTAGACAGGCGGAAGAAAAGATGTTAGTAGAAAGTATTGTGGTCGGGGAAGGGCGAGTAAAGGTGAGTATGCTACAATATGCAGACGACACCCTATTTTTTTGTAAAGCCTCAATTCAAAGTGTTTGGACATTAAAAGCAATTATGAGGTGCTTTGAACTTGCCTCTAGTCTTAAGGTTAATTATTCCAAGAGTAAGGTTGGTGAAGTGGGTGTGAACATCAATCAAACGATGATTTTTGTCTCTATTCTTAACTGTGATATTATGAAGGCACCTTTTAGTTATTTGGGGGTGACAGTGGACGAGAATCATGAGAGGTGTGCTTTTTGGGAAGGGTTGCTCAATAAGTTACGGAGTAGGTTGTGCTCTTGGAAAGGGAAATCCCTCTCTTTGGCTGGTAGAGTATATCTTATCAAATCAGTGCTTACATCAGTACCGTTATTCTATGTCTCCTTATTTTGTATGTCGGCTACTATGGTGAAGGAAGTGAAAAGGATACAAAAGAGATTTTTGTGAAAGTGGGGCTCAAAGAAAAGAAAAATTGCTTGGGTGGCGTGGCATAAGGTTTGTGAGTCAAAAGACAAAGGTGGATTAGGGGTAATTGATATAAGGAAATTTAACTTGGCTCTTTTGGGGAAATGGATTTGGAGACTTAAATCTGAAAAGAGAAGTTTATGGAAGAATATTCTAGATTCTAAGTCTAGTGGGTAGAGGGGTTTAAGGTCCCAAGTTCAGAACGGAATCGCTATGGTGGAATGACATTAGGAAAGTTTGGAATTTAGAGGAGTGATGCAATGACTTTGAAGACAAAGGTAGGTGGGAAGTAGGGGATGGAAAAGAAATTAGGTTCTGGGAGGATAAGTGGATGGACAATGTTCCTTTAATGCATAAATTCCCTATACTTTTTTTGATATCCTTATATATTGGTCGCACTCTATCACAAGTTGGGGTTTGGAGTAATAATAGTTGGTTGTGGGAATTGAGTTGAAGAAGGAATCTCTTTGGGTGGGAATCTAGTCTGGCTGACCTTTTATTGCAGGTGTTGGATAACAAGAGGTTAACAAAAGAGGGTGAAAGTACGACCGATAAATGGATTTGGAAGGATGTACAATCTACGGACTTCTCTATGAAGGCAGCCTATAATATTCTCTTGGGGGAGGAGGCTGCAGGGTCTAGGGAACCTTTTGCGGAGTTCTGGACATTAAAGACTTTACCATCATCACATTTTACGGCTTGGAAGGTGTTATGTAATGCGATTGCCACTGAGGACAATCTCTTGAGATGTGGTATACCTATAGCGTGTGTTGGATGCCCCCTATGTGGGGTGGAAGAAGAGACAGTAAGGCATCTATTTTTTGAGTGTAGGGTCTCTTGGAGAATTTGGGGAATGTGTCTTGAGTGGCTGGGATCTTCTTTGGCTCGACATTGTGATGCACAAATGCATTTTTAAGATGTTTAAACCTATAGGTTTGAAACATGTTATTATTAGGTGTTGGGGGGGGGAGGGGGGCATTTGGGTAGATATTGTAAGTGAAATTTGGAACAACAGGAATATGGTTGTTTTTTAGAATGGGCGCGTAGATTTAGCGGAGGTTTTTACGGTAGTACAAAGGAAGACTTGGTCTTGGGTCACGGTAAAGGAAATATTTCTGATTTCTCTTACTTAGACTGGTGTTTGGAACCTCAATGTTGTATGAGGTATTTGAAAGATTGATTTTTGGTGCTCCATGGTTAATGTTTTTGTCCATGTTTGGAAGTTGTGGTGTGTTTTGCAAGTTTCTTGGTTTTGTCTATCTGGCAGGTTCAGGTTGAAGGTTTTGCTCTTGGGTTGCGGTAAAGGAAAGTGTATTTGACTTATTATATTTGGTTTGACGTTGGACTTTATATGGTGTATGAGTTTTGATAGATTGATGTGTGATGTTTATGGCTACTGTTCTGTCCAGATTGGAAAGTTGTAATGTGCTCTGTGCATGTCTTTTGGTTTATGTATCCTCCTCGCAAGATCGATTTGTTGATGTTGGCACTTGGTTATTTGGAACTCTTCAGCCTGTTGACAAAGATCTTGTTTAGTAGTTAGATTTTATGTCCTGTTTTGAGGGTGTAGTCTCTTTGGTGGGTTGATGTAATTGTATTTGTTGAAATTTTGTATCTTGATTTGGTAGGTTTATGGTTAATGTGTTGTAATGTCTGGTGGATCCTTAACTGGTTTGGTGCTAGGAAACTTGTCTTGGGTGTTTTGTATAAGGGTTGGGACATCCCTAAAATGTCTCATTTTATTTTATTTATTCTTTACTGATAAAAAAAATTGTAATTCATCATTAAATTCACATTCACATGTTGCAATTCAAACCTAAGTAATTTGTATATTTTTCTAATTAAAGAATTTAATAACATTTGTTAAAATGTTATCAAATATTTATATTAGTGACATTTTTATAATGTTTTTTTATTGAAAAAATATCACTAAAGACTTTTAATAACAATTTTAGATTACATCTTTATTAAAAAAAACTACTAAAGGTTTTTAGTAATATTTCTATAAT
>Ga0123341_1004594_pt1 | contig 12140 bp, 8 predicted proteins | sample Turbeapinknodule_FD_89959 | JGI IMG/M metagenome (GOLD analysis project Ga0123341, IMG submission 89959) | Root nodule microbial communities of legume samples collected from Mexico - Turtle bean Mexico pink nodule | ecosystem: Host-associated > Plants > Roots > Nodule | place: Mexico: Nepantla... | reverse complement strand
TATAAAAAGAAGAAAAATAAAATTATGGATAATAAAAAAAGTTATAAAAAGGAAAAAAATTATAAACATAAAATAAAGAAAGGAGTTAGAAGGGAAGAATAAGTTACCATTTTATAGAATTGTATAATGATTATAGAAAGATATCATAAGTGTACATGAGTTTTTATAGATATTTGAAGTTACTCAAATCTTAAAATTTGTTTTATTTATATATATTTTATAACAAATTCTATATTTATAGGGAATTATGGGTGAGTTTCAGATATTGAAATTTCTTGTTTAAATATTATTTCAATAATTTAAAAAATGTGCGTTTTTTTATCAGCAATAAAAAAATATCTTGAAAAAAAAACATGTATCCCAAAAAAACTTTAAAAAATAACAGAACGAAACCGAATCTCATACCCTCCCATATTGGGCTTAGTTTTTTTTTTCTGTAACTCATTTTTGTTTTAAGATTTCTGGGCTCATTTGCTTTAGGCCCATTTCCTTTTTTGTGTTTCATATATCCCTTTGTATTATTTTTGGTCTGCAAGCAAAAGCAATAATATACAAGAAGTTGATTTGGTTGTTCTCTCTGTCCCTTTTCTTCTAGGGCTTTCTTGCTTTGTTTCTTTTTCTTGGGTTTTTGCTTTTGCAATGGTCTGCCGTTTGAATAGAGGCAGTTTCTTCCTGTACCCCTACATTTTTTCTTTCTGCACCCCCACAATATCATACAAAGATCATATTGTCCTTATTATTTTTTTAAAAACCCCAAAATGTACTTAAACTATACTTCTTTTTTACAAATTCGAAAAATTTTTGGATTGACACTTTCGGTAAATTTTTGGATCCACCATTCCGTAAAATATACATTTCACATTCAAAAACCCATCATTAAAAAAAAAAACATTTTGGATTCACCAATCCGTAACAGAAATATGCATTTCAGATTCAGAAATCCATAATTAAAAAAAAAACATTCTAGATTCACCAATCCGTAATAGAATTAGGCTTCCGGATTCTGCAATCCTGAAATCAACAATTTATGCAAAATTTGCTTCCAGAACACCCCTCATCTGGAAAACACAATTTAATCAATTTTGGATTCATGAATCCGTAATACATTATCGGATCTCGATATTTAGTAACTCCGAAATTTCCATAACCACCATGCTCCTATAAAAAAACTTAACTCTTACCTCTACAACCCAAACACTTCGACAACATAGCGTACTGTTCCACCTTGCCTCGAACAACTACAAAAACTCTTCACGAGTGGTTGATATTCAATGATGAAGATGAACAATGACAAAAAGAAGTCCAGCACGATGCCCTTTTTCAAATTATAGGTTAAGGTTAATTTTAGGATATTTAAAATTGTTGGGGTGCAGGAAGAAGAAGCTTGAATAGAATGATGCATTCTAATTAGACCACGAAAATTATATGCCACACATTCTTTACATATAAACTGTATGCTAGTTTATCTCATCACTACTTGCTTTATTCTTACCAAATTGCATAGAACCTGGAAAATAAACTGGGACAGAGAGGGGAAAACAAAGGTAACATCTTTATCTCAAATGATTCTCTGAATCCACCAAAATACAATTTCAATGCCTTGTGTTGTGTCAATATGATTCACACTTGCTCACTCTTCTTACTTTAGAACAATGCTCATATAATTCTCTGCAAACTTACCATTATTCACAAATTCACTTCTTTCTACAATTGCAGAAATGACTCTCCGTATAGCCCTATTATTATTATCATTATTATTTGTATTATTATTTGTATTATTATTACTATTATATAATTCTGTAATAATAGACCATAATTATTACATCACATTTATTATGATTGTTATTGTTATAAATAACCATCACCAATGTTATGATTAAGTTGTTTTATTCTACGAGTCCATGTAAGATAATTATCTTTCACATTATAAAAATAATTGCATTTAACTTGGTAGTTATTAAAATATAAATCTCAATGTCCTGTTCCACGATATAAATGGTGAAAAATCGTATTAACATAAATGAACAAGAAAATATGATTTAATAGTGAGAAAAATACACAATTTGAAATTTGAACACATTTAAGAAGTAAAATTCACATGGTTCAAATCTTTATGCACACTTTTCTCACAAATCCTTTTTTGCACTTACGAAAACATGACAATATTTACTCTTATGTTTTTCACAAGGTTGTAACAAATTTTTTTGGAAATAATTTATTTTAATAAAGTTGCATTACCTTATTTGACGTGTTTCTTTAGGTACATTTACACATTTTTCTCAACACAGTTAACTCTTGAGTTCAGAGTCAATGATGATTTAAGACTTATATGAATAAACAAAGTCTTCTTTCCCAAAACAACAACATGTTTTTTCCTTACCGTAACCAGTGGAGGAATTAATGGCATGTAGATTTGTTTGAATTCAACATCATAAATAAATAACAATAACTTGGGCTTTAAAACTATCCTCGTTTGTAAGGAACCCTTTTTGTAAATTATTTTCTGAAATGGTTGGCCAATACACTGCAATTTATGAGGCAGCAGATAAAGACAGATACCATACCAAGCATTATAGCCGCAATCAATAATTAATCTGTTACCTACACTTCACGTACCTTTACTATTTCTTTGTTGTCTTGCCACACCAATTAACCACTCATCAACCAGTAATATACTACTTCCACAAAATTATTCTCACTAGTGGAACAATTGTGTAACTAAACAAAAAAGGGAAGAAAAAAATGAGGAAGTAACATGCAAGCTTAGGTAACATTATACAAGTTATTAATAGGTGATAAGCAAAAAAATTGCTTATGCTCTTGCAGTTCATGCGATATTTCCAGATCATGACAGAGACAATGCAATTCGTGAAACAAGACTTAATAGAAGTACTACTAAGTAAAAAATAAAATAAAAGCCCCCCATAATTATATCGTAAACTGTTACTCTGTGTTTTCTTGAATCTAAAGCACAATAAAAACATTAAACATCCACACTGGTACTCAAAAGTATAGTGATCCAAGCTCATGGCTCAAAGTTCTCATGTTCATCTTCAAACTTCTCCTGGTTCTGGTGCCCATTGTAATTTCCACCTCTGTTGTTGTACCAGTAGTTAGTGTCCACTCCCTTGGATGAATCTTCATAGTTAGTGGTAGGATGCTGCTCTTCCGCGTAAATATCATGAAAATACCTTCCACCTTCCAAAAACCTTGTGTCACTCATACCTTGCTTCTCTCCGTTGTACCTGTTAACGTTACCATTATAATTGTTGTTGTTGTATTTGTGAGTGGCGGCATCGTTGTTGTAGTACTTCTGGTTGTCGTTGTTGTTGTTGTAGTACTTCTGGTTGTTGTTCTGATAGTTGTTGTAATTGTTGTTGTAACCTTCTTCTGTGTACTTTGTGTCGCTTAACTCATCTTGGTCACCCCCATAAGAATCCTTGTTGTTGTTGTTATTGTAACCGGTTTCTGCGAACCTGTTGTTGTAGGCATCATTGTTAAAGTACTTGTTGTTCTCAAACTCGGTCTTGTAGGGGTGGTAAGAAGTGGGGGTGGTGTAAGAGGCAGCATTTTTTGTTGTTGTGGTGGAAGGAGCCTGGTTAGACTCATCATGGCCATATAGGCCATAGCTGTTTTCAGTCTCGGGAACGAAAGGTGGTTGCTGATCTACCTTGTTTACTTCTGGTGCCTCTCTGTTGGGAAGTTCTGTCTCTTTGACATTGTTGTTGTCGAAATGGGAGACTTTACTGAAGAACTGGCTGTCTCTTGCAGAGATTTGAAGAGCCAAGAAAAGGGTGGTGAAGAGAAGGAAAGAAGTGTAGTTTGACAAATGAGCCATTGGTAACCCAAGAGAGGGAAGATGGTCTATACTGATGAGAACTTGTGATGCCTAACTATCTTTTTATAGAGGTTCTTAAACCTTTCCTTTTCTCTCTCCTTAAAATTTTTTCCCACTTATTAGGTGTAAATGGAGCAAAGTTGGATGGTTGTGGACCCTCTCCAAGTAACTTTAGCTCATAATATTTGGGATCCCATCTAGTAACTATTTGATTTGGATTTAGGAGCGTATTGATAAGAGATTTCACACTAACAAGATCTAATTAAAAATCACATAAGGAATTGAAAACACCTTCAATCCGAAACCTTGAAGACAATAAATTTAAGTAAATCTTATTTTTTATACCATGCTCAACTTTTTCATTTTTATTCAATATAAGTGATCACATTACATTATCATTTTGCTAATAATCATATTTTGAAGACCGTGGACTCTACTTGTATGGTTATGGAAAAACAGCATCATTGCAAGTACAAAAGTCCAGTTATTAGATTTACAGCTTTCTCTTAGGCACATCCTAAGAAAGCTTAACATTAATTAGCCTCTTTCACATTTCCTTTAGTGTTAGCTAACTCTTTATTGATCAGTAGTTGCGCCATATATTATGACGCAACCATTGCATTGATATGTGGTAGCTTTCATACCGTTGGATTCCAGCCTAATAAAAAGGTTCTATATTTGATTTTCGTTCATATCCAGAGAGGTCCATAAAGTGTATTGATGGTGCTATCTGTTGTCAAAAAAGTATGGCTAAAACGATGCAACCGAACTCTGTAAGATTTTGGTACTGCATTTTATTCATAGATTATGTACAGACAAGAACACGTAAAGTGTATTATACGTTATAAAATTACTAAAGTGTAATCTCTGAGGCCCTCCTCTTCAACTCGTATTTAAAGGAAATAAATGGTTAGGCGTGGTAGACCTGACCTATTGATTAATGTTAAATAGATTCCATTGTTAGCTTTCACATTTAGTATTTTTGGACATTAGTCATCATATATCATAACTCCATGGATCATAGTATTTCCACCAACGAAATTACGGTGATTGATTAGGTTCAGTCCAAAATAAAACCCATTTGTGAAATTAATCAAATATTTATATATCTGATAATGTTCTAAAAGAGTTGAAGTTTGGAAGAAGATAGGGGACAAGGAAAGAATGAAAGAAGGAGACAAGGAAAGGCATTGGCGAGTAATTATGCGTGGATTGAGGAGTTGGTAGGACATGAAAATAATAACATTTGGTGCACACTGCATGTGCCTTCCATGCTTTGTCTATGTTGAGAGTGACGGTCCAAAAGTAAGTCTTGTTCAATCTTTCTTTGTGAATGTGCATATACATACTCAAAGTCAGTGCATTAGACTTCTGTTTTGGTTTTGGCCACTTAAAAATTATAACTGAATTTGAGTTACACTTCCAAATTTTTGATTGAATAGTTAAAGTATTTTGACTTTCTTAGCGTTTTTGAAGAAGACAACTAGCAAGTAGCTTCAAATTTCTCTGAAAAGAGTGCACTAGGTTCTGAAATCTAAGTTGCTCAATCAATCTTTGACAGATGCTTTTAGTTAAGAAATCAAAAGAAATAGTTCTTAATAGAAAATGAGATTATAATACATCCTCACACTCTAACTACTAATTAGGATGCTGTTAAGTAAAACCTTTAAAATTAATTATTTGGGTTAATATCAGGAAAGAAGACCCTGTTGACAAATGAAATAAGCTGAATTAACTTTCTAAGTATGGATGTATTATTACTCCAAACTGTGACAAAACAAAATGGGTTCCTTAGCCTAAATAAGCATACTTTTGCAAGTGCATGGAGTTGATAAGATACAGGAGACTTTATGACTGTGTCAGGTGTAAGAAGTGATGGAGTGTAGTTTTCTTTTCTTAGGTTTGTTGAGTTACTAACCTGCTCTAATACATTTTCAAGGTGCAATTGTGTGTCATGCATGCCAACAACTACTTTGTGGCCACCCATATGAAATAATTAGGGAGGGTGATGTTACTAAATTTCTTCATGTAGGTAAATGAAATGAAGGAGTGGGGGCAAGGTGGGATCTACATATAACTGAATTGGTTACATTAACCTGAAACAAGAAAGAAAAGTCTTGAATAGGTTGCCAAAATCTTGCATATAATAGGTGTAAGTCTCAACATGAGCATAGATTCCAAATCAGAGGTTTTTATTTCATTTTATGGGTGAAAGCAGGGCTGTGGATGTGACTACATTATGTTCATATATTACATTTCTGGCAAACAGTTAAAGCATTTAGGAGAGTCACGCAAAGAAGAAAGAGTGGAATGTACAATGGGAAAGTGAGAAAATTGTGGCACAGAGGTTTCCATGTAGATCTGATATGTGCCTTCCTATGAATAACATTTATATATTTTGATGTGGAATTTTTCTTTTTTCTGAGATGGTCCTGAAATTGACTGCGTAATTGGCGGAACTCTACTTGTCTTTCCAGCCAGTTTTTTCCAGAAGAAAATAAAATAAAATTGAAGAGTGAAAAAGGACAAAGTTGACGAAGAAAAACACATTCCATATCAATTAGAGGCGTTAGTCCAAGAGAAGCACGATTCCATTTTCAAAGAGTTAGCTGCCTTATTCAGAGCACTTGAGATGGCAACTATGAGAAGGAAGTGTTTTCTTCCTTTATATTAACCACTCAACCAACAGTAACAATCATGAAGAGATATAGTAAAATATGTGAAAATCACAATTTGTTCATAGTGGGTGTGAATCAATCTAGAGGTGGAAAGGGGTTCCAAATCATAAGCGACAACAACAAAAGATTTGGTATTAGAATGTACAAAGCAGGGTTAACATTTTTGCGAAGTTTCCTGGCCATTCTCTTCCTAACATAAGCTCTTCTTTCTTGGGGTGCCCAGTTGGGGTCCTGGAGTCCCTCTGCGAGAATCAAGGGTTGGGGTTGATGGAAGGGACACTTGGATCTCCAAGAGGTTTGAGGAGGAGCAGTTCCCAACATCCTTTTGAGGAAGAATGAGCAGAGCCATTTTCTGAGAATGTTGGGGTTGGAGCAGAGAAAAGGAGGGTAGTCCCAGTTGAGGTAGCAGGGGATTTGGGTGGCAATCAAGAATTGGGAGTGGAGGGATGGGGTGGTTGTGGGGCTCGTTAAGATGTGAGTTAAGGCTTGCAGCCTCTGATCCCATGATGCTTCTTCCATGGCCCTTCTGCTTCACACAAGACACAAGGATGAGGTTAAGATCAGATAAGGTTTTTTCAAAGGATCAAAATTCCACACTTGAGTTTGCCTCCCTCATTCTCCCTGAACTTAACAACACACTACACACTTCTACTATTATTCCCCACACTCAAAAACAAAATATCCCTCTTTTAATTTTTAATCACATTAGTCTTTAGTAAAGCTTATGGCGTGGTAGGAATAGATAATTATACTATTTAAGCGTCTGATCACAGGATTACTCTCTAATTCTTAATAAGGAATATTCAGATTTACAAAAAATTAAAAATAAAACACTCACATGATCCACACAAAAATATATAAGTAAAATTGACATGTGTCCTAGGAACAAGAATGGGAGTTTATTTATCCGAAAATAGTGTATCAATTGTTTTTATGTTAAACCTAATTCATTATATAAGTAGTGGTTCTGCTTAAATGAGATGCAGACCGTCCTTTAGTTTAAACTTAGTAAAGTTAATAAAAATGGGTTTTAAGAAATAGTATATTTTATTGTAAAAAATAGTGAAACTAAAGATATAATTATTTTTTTATGTGCTTGATTTAAAGTCAATATTGTAAGAAATGTATTTAGTTAGTTTATCTTGAGATGTAAAGTCAATCTTAAAATGTATTTAGTTTATTTAAATTTTGGTTTTTAATTAGTTTTTTCATATATATATATATATACATATAATGTAAAGAAAGAGGGGAATTAAAAAATATATATAATGCAAAGAAAGAGAGAATTTGATATTAGAAAAGAGATATTTCAATATACATTGTATAATTATTAAAATTGAAGTAATGTAACTTATATTTGAATGTTTTATTATGAAAACAAATTAATTAGAACATTCATTAAAAAAAATCATCTAATATAAAAATTATGTAAAGTTGTTTCGATTCAGAAGTAATTCTTCAACATAAAATCAATTACGTGAAAAATTACATAAATAATATTATAATATTCGGTATTTCAACATAATTTAAAAAAAAATCTAACGTAAAGTTAAAAAAACTACACGCGTACTAAAGCTATTCATTGTTACTTTGCTTCATTTGTTTGTTGATTTGACATGACTTTCCCTACTGCTTGTATTTCCAAATACAGTAATCCATTCACCTCTCTAGATTTACTTTCCAGAGGGATATGTACAAGAAATAAAGTTGCATGAAATGCTACTATTCTCTGCTATTTGCAACCATACACTGATTCAATATCAAAACTAAATTAATCTACCATCACTGAGTAGCATTGTAGAAGGAGAAAAGTGTTGGAAGAAAGTTGTGAGTAGTCGCTGTAGAAACAAGTATTCCTGTTCAGTTAAAAAGAAAAACCTTGCGAGAATGGCAATTACGAAGAGAGCAACATCCAAGCACTCATTAATGGAAAGATGATTAGAGAAGAAGCCTGAAAACATGTAACATTGGTCAAAGAATTGCACAGTTATAAAGAACTTCTGAAATCCTAGAATTTATTCATCTAAGTTTTCTACTTGATAAGTAAACTGAAAGCTTTAAGCATACCAGGAAGAAGACTAATTCATCATTTGCAAGAGATGCAGTCAATTCATTTCTCTCCATCTGATCTTTGATAAAAGCTTGAAGCTACACATGTTAAAAAATTTGCAGCGACTTAGAAATTTAATGTCTTGAATGAGGAAAGCCCTAAGATGCTAAACAATAAAAACTCTACAGGCTTCATCCCACAAGACACACACATTAACACAAAAAATTGAAGTTCAAAAATTTGAAATTCAGAATGCACATGCTGGAACAGTAGTATGATAAACAAAGAACGTGATACCGAAGCATCAAATATCAAGTTTGTGTGGAGAATGAACTTCTCATCCTCATAAAAGAATAAAAAACCATTTTCATCCACAAATTTGAAATATCTATCTAATATTAACTAAAAGCTTTATATAAGTTTCCATGCAGACCTGATGATGATACATTTTGGTCAGTGAAGAGCATCTCTTCAACTTATCTATAGCCTGCGAGATGAATGAACTGACTGCAGTCCTTTCGCCAAATACAAGTGAATCAAGTGCCCGAAGATCATCAAGAAGGATGTTGAAAAACTACGGAACAAACAATGATAAAGAAAGGGAGATAAGAAGTGATGGCTAATGGAATATATAAACGTGCTTATTTCTAGGAAGCTTTAGCAATTTCTCACATATCCTTAAACAAGAAATACCACCCTGGACGATTGTACTAAATACCATTGCAGACTTGATAAAATGTTAATTATCTGTATATTAAAAATTTAGTAAGCGCTCAAACTACATATTCAAAACACTTAAAACTTACCTTCAAGAATGTACATCTTGTAACGCTTGTTAGCCTTCGAGCCTTTAGAGTCCTCACCTTTGCACATACACAAGTGAGGAAAAAGAAAATAAATAAAAAGCTAAAAAAAAATGATGTAATCCTGGTAAGGTTTCCCAAAATATATAAACTAGAAAGTAAACTGTATATACTCTGGTAATGTGAAGAGCCTGCTCAAGATGCTGAACTTGAATCCACTGTTCATTCACAATTGCATCCATCTGAAACGGAAAAGACGAATAACCTCAACTAATGCTAGGATCTATAATCTCTTGCAACTTAGTCTCATTAATGTATAGGAAAATGTTAAATTGCAAATGAAATATGCCAATTCGCAGTGAACATCATATAAACTGAAATTTGTAACTAAAATACATTGTACATTGAACTATAATTGATTATGTTTTCCAAACTGACTTTCGTGCCACACACTTATACCTTCAATTTGATGTATCATGCCGACCAGTACCAGACTATCAGGACTTAGGATCCCAGATATAAGGAGATCACAGAAAGAGAGTAGAGAACTGATAGAATGGCGAGAGTTTTGCAAATAAAAGGGAGAATCTCTCCAAGGGTTTTCCCTTAAAACCGAAGATAGTTCTGTCATTCAATTATCAGAAAATGAATCTAACATCAAGAACAGTGAGTCCCTATTTAACCCAACCTCCAGTAAAAATCTGAGTCATCTAACGGCCTAAATGATAGCTAGCCACTAACTATCTTTCTTAGATGCCTCCGATTCCTATGAGGTATATCATCCAAACCCCAGCGCCATTGGGGTTGGGCCCTAATACCCACACTAAAGAGCTTACTACTTGGCAGTTCACTAGAAAAGGTCAAGTTAAAAACTCAATTTACACTACCATATAGTTAATTTAAGCTCAAGCCACCGTTTTCCCTTTTGGTCCTCATTAGACTTTTGAGATTGAAATTCCTACCAAAATAATAGAGAATTAACAACATGCAACATAAATTCCCTTATAAGTCTGCGAAACCAAATTCATTTTGAAGCAATAACAATAATATTGTATAATAATGAATGATCAAGCATTTCAGAAAAATAAATTGACTCCTGTACAGAATATTTGCAGTTGCCTTCAATACTAAAGGCCTTTTCCAGGTATCCACACTCTACAGTTCTTTTTTGTATGTGAAAAATTCCATGGCTATATGTAAATATACGATTTGGTGACTAATAAGGATAAAATATAGTGAATACTTACCAACTGCTCGGAAATCTTTCATTTCTTTTATATGCACAAGAAAGAAGTCTCACTGAATGGACCACATTAAGTTACTAACCACCAGAACCAGAAGATGTAAAATAGGACAAATCATACATGAAATAAAACAAAATAGAACAACATAAATCATGATAAATGATAGCATAACGCACAAACCTTTTCAACTTTTGAAGTAACCTCCTCTAGTTTCTCCTCGGTTTCTTGAGCTTTAGATTTTAAAATATGAAGATCAAAGTTGTTCCTTTTCAAGGTATGCCAAAGAAGTTGTACCTATGCATTTTCAATTCTATTTCTCAAATCAGTCGAACTTTCAATTAAATCCATGAATAAATGCTATAATATATGAACATAGTAATAGAGGGGGAGTGGGGAGGGAGTATAGTAATAGAGCCACAGTAGCCTTGGATTGGAGGAAAATACCTCTTCCTCCAGAGCTTTATTTTGTCTCTCGACAAGCAATGCATCAGACTGCAAGAAGAACAACACATGGTTTTAGAAAACAAAAAACAAATAAAAAATAAGTAGGCATCGATATGATGAATAAATTTAATCATATATTTTCGATTATCCGACCAAAATAACAATTAATAAACTATCAAAACAAAGAACAAGAGGAACTTGACTTGGTGAAATACATTGGATGAATAAGGTCAAATTAAGTGAATAAGAAACTCTAGCAAAAGATCTATAATCTAATAATTAGATAATGACCGCTTTGCAATTTCCCCCCATTCTAGAAAATGTAAGACAAACCTTCATTGTAGAGAGAGTAGATTGCAGATGGTGAATCTGTTCCGACAATTCATTCATTCGCTTATCACACTCCTCCAGGTACACATCACTTTCTTTTAATCTTTTATTGCTTTCTTCAAGAACCGATTCTGCATTGAAATTATCCTCAAAATGAAATACAAAAAGAAGCATAAAATGGACACCGATATGCATAATAGAAGCAAATATAAGACCTATAGTGATCCAGATAAGATGAAGTAGAAAGTTGAATGAAAATGACCTAAGTGAGAGATTTTGACGTTGATTTGGTTGATTTCATGGTGAATTGGTTGGGCAGAAACAGAAAGCGAAGTGTGAAGAAGAAGAAGAAGAAGAAGGATGGGAATGGAAGTAAGAAGGTATGGCAGCGCCACCATAGTGATGCAGTGCAGCTGCTTCTCTTCTCTTCTCTTCTCTTCACTTATTTTCTCTTCTCTTCTCTTCGCTTCTCTTCTTAATTTCTAAAATTATTGAAATTTACAAATCTCAAAAACTTTAAACCATCCCTCATTTTTTAACTAATTTAAATATACAGATTAAAGTAATTTTATAAATTAAATTCGTCATTTACTCTAAAAATATATTTTAAAAAGTCATTAAGCAACGAATTAAAGTAAGCCTTAGTTTTTCATGTTTTAAATAAAATGTGAATATGCAAAGATATTTCCATTTTTTAAATGCAAATAAATGTCCATTTATAAGATGAACTCTATAAAAAACTTTAAAAAATTG
>Ga0123341_1004592_pt1 | contig 12142 bp, 7 predicted proteins | sample Turbeapinknodule_FD_89959 | JGI IMG/M metagenome (GOLD analysis project Ga0123341, IMG submission 89959) | Root nodule microbial communities of legume samples collected from Mexico - Turtle bean Mexico pink nodule | ecosystem: Host-associated > Plants > Roots > Nodule | place: Mexico: Nepantla... | reverse complement strand
TTACAAAACAGTTTGTCAGAGGAGCAAAATAAGCTTGAAAGACCTTAAGAAATTATATGTACATTTGGAAAAATAAAATGATAATGGGTGTAGTTGAAATTTTTTATTTAAAATAGGTTTATTCTGGTTTCCCAGTATTCAGTAGTTTAGACATTTTATAATTTGGAAAAAGTGCACAGGTAAGGTAGGTGGAGGACAGAAACCCGGACAAAAAGAGGGAGAATCAATGATAATTGCACTGGAGAAAGAAAACCAATAACTTTAATTATATTTTATAAGCCAATGAAAATCTTCATGCACAAATAGACACATTTTATGGGGGTTGTACAGACATTCATGCAATGGCAAAACTCAAATCAGGGTTGTGCATACAGAACATTGTCAAAATCCAGTCCACGAACTTGGTTTTATACTGTTAAAAACCAAACACACTATCCACTTTTGGTCTTTTTCACTCTTTACATATCGTGGCATCTCTCAACATGTTTGTTTTCCATTTACATTTCACCTTTATCAAACACAAACTCTACATCTGTTAAGCACTCATGATAGAATAATCTCCAATTCAGTTGTAATATTAGCTTACACCAACTAAGATCACATATGGAGAAGCTCTAGGACTTGAGGGAAGCAGAACTACACAAACTCAAATTTTCTATATGCTAGTCAATAACTTGGCAATCATAAGCTTTTGGAAAGGAAAATGTTTCCTTTGTCAAAAAACCAGATGGCTAACACAGAAACCAGCGGGACATAAAATGCTACTGAAAGAAATGACAATTTTCTGCTACTTGCAAGCTTATCTTCCGAAATAGATGATGCGACTCGCGTGTTTGAGCTTGCACTTTCTTCATCCACCTAATAATTGAAACCAAAATAGGAAGAAAATTTTAGGATCTGAGGAAAAATATGTTTGGACCTGTAAATTAGTTTTACTCTATCAATGCAAGCTGAACTTCTTCTCACTGTAATGTTTCCAAAGCAATATATAAAAATCCATCCAATAAAATGATGGTAGAAAGTATAAGATTGAAAGAAAACAATTGGTTATGGATACATGTTAGGCATTTTGCCTAACTTTGTCAATTTCCATTGTAAGCATGATTGTTAGATAAGATTGTTTACACTCTTGACATGTAATTTCAAATTCTAAAACAAGTTTTCTTATATTTATATAATGACTATAGCATGGCAGACAGAAAAAGGCTTCAGAAGGGAAAACAAGGGTCTGTAGACTTGTCATGGTAGTATTCAGGCAGAACGTAATCATGTTATAGAGGCAGAACATAATTATATTCTCTTATAATAACTGTAATGCTAGGTGTGAAATTAAATGAAATGAGATAAAATCTACAGAGATGCGCAGAAAGATCAGATTGTTATGTTTGCTTCATTTGAATTGTCTAATCCTCCAAATTCAAAAACAAGCTTTAGTGAAAACCATATAAACCTAGCGACAGTTTATATGCATGAATTCATGAACTCTTCAAGTGTATGGTGGTTTAACCCAATAACTATTTAAATAAAATGAAACAGTGAATGAGAGACAATATCTTCCGGCAGGAAGATCAGAGTGTTATGTTTGTTTCATTAAATTTTCTATTCCTCCAAGTTTAATAACAAACTTTAATGAAAACCATATAACATAGAGACAGTTCTTTTGTATGAATTCATGAACTCTTCCAGTATATGGTGGTTTTACCCTAGAATTATTTACCTTAAAGTTTCTTTGGAGGGTTTAAACAATGACCAACTTATTTCTGTATTCCCATCACATAGATAAAAAGAACATTCCTCTTTCCATTTACTACAATTTTCATATGCAATAAAATAATGAACAAGTAGACAGCCTAGAAGGTTTGAAGTGCACTTGTATATCACCAGTGTACTAGTAAATAGTCATATCTTTCATATATGACCAACCAGAGTGCATCATCACAATAATAACTAGCACATTTCTTGTACTATGCAGGTATATATAATATTTTATTGAGTTTCAGTTAATTATTAAAATTATAAAGTAACAGTGATATACCAAAACTTGGGTATGGTCTGTAGTCCCCCTACCTATAATTATGCAAAGCATAACATAAAGAGTGGAACGATAGTCTTGTTATTTGAAGTTTTACTACTTGTTTTTCCCATCAATAAAATAAAAACATAGATTTGAAACGATATGCAAGTATGTAAATAGTTGTCAAGGCACTTCATATGTAATAATAGAAACATTTGTATGATGTGCAGTGTTTGTGTTACAAGAACAAATTAAGTTTCTCTAAGAATAAACTTTTTCAGAAATACTTATTACGATAAAAGTACCTTTCGGATATCTGCATTGATTAAGATATATATGTAGAATCTTTCTATTTGTTTAAGCATGTTATTTCCTTCGTTTAGAGAGATTGATTGTTACAATAGAGGAGCTGATAATGTAATTGTTATGAATAAAATTATTCCTTCGATTCCTTGTGTATTTCACGTTAGTATCAAAGATCCCGATCGGGAGTTTTGTTTCTACTGCCACGGAAACAAAGAAACAACCAGGCTCTACTGTTGTTAGCATAATTGTCGTGTAAGTCATGGGCTAGAGAGGTGTGCCCATGTTGGTGATCACAACATCGACAGTCACGTAGTCAAAGTAGCCCCCAAACACCTAGTTCCAACAACGCTCAGTCGTCACTGTTGCACATGCTGAAGTTGTGGAGAGCAAATTCTTACATGTCCAAACCATGAGTATGATCCAATTAGGATACATATATTAGGGAAAGAGAAATTGCCACCACTATCAGAAGTATTTTTAATTGTATGCAAAGAAAAATCTCCAAAACAAACTTTGTTGTTGTTCCGGTGCGCTCAATAGTTACACATCGTTCTGGAGTCAAGCCAAGAACAATTTAAATACATTTTTCTTCCATAACCCTCTGAAGTGCCTTTTAAGGGCAAAATCCTGATGGAGCTCGAGTTCCAAAGCGAACCATATTGACCTTAGTGATGTTAGTGAGTAGTAGAGGTTCAATCTCATCCACGGTGTGGGATTGATTCTTGAAGTAACAGTTGTGATGAAAGGGTCATACTCATCGGAGAGACCATCAAGGATGGCGTCGATATGATCTCCGGTTGAAATAGGAGCACCAACAGCAGTTAACCAATCCACGATTGTTTTCTTGGCATCAAGAAGGTAAGTGTTAATGGTCTTGTCATTCTTGGAAGTTTTAAGTTGCAACTTCAACTTCTTGATCTTAGCCCTAGGGTGGGAAGCAAAATACGAGCGAAGGGTGGTCTAAATGTGATGTGAAGATTCAAGACGAACCATCTTGATAAGGATGAGGGTGGTCAATGAAGCAAGGAGCCAAACTACAATTAGCTGGTCTTGTTTATCATATTGCAGGTAGGTGTCATTGACAAGAAGAAAATGTGCATCATCAGGATGGAGATACCACGGAGGAGCATTGTTGCTTTGGAGAAAATGCATTAACTTGAGTCCTCTAAGTGTTGCAAAATCTTGATGCTTCCATATAAGAAAGTTGTCATAATTGAGTTTGAGAGTGATTGGAGTGGTGAAATGGTAAGGAACAAATGAAGTCATAGCATGAGAGAGGAGCGTAGCAGAGGTGGGAGAGGAATTCATCAGGAAGAAAAAAATGGCTCATTATACATGTCAAGATTAAGAGAGGAAGGAAAGAAGTGAAAGATGGTTGAATGTTTCATTTCATTCATACTATTATACGATACAAAGAGAGTATCTATACATATGTATGCGAAAGAAAAATGGCATGCATGCAGCACAAGACAACCTACTTAATACCTCTAGCATGACTATTTATCCTTTATTTCTACCTAGTTTTTAAAAATTGTTTATTATTTCATTTCTAGCATCCTCTCATCTTCACACTTCCCCCCCCCCTTGTTTAATGCCATTTTTTTTGTCGTCGCCGTTCAAACCTTAGTGCATTCCAACCAGTGACCCCACCATTAGAGTCACCCTTCCTAGGTGACCATTGCACTGACGAACTCACAGCCACTGGAGCTGATGGAAGAAGGCCAAGCTCAGGCCCAAATTCAGGTCCAACAACTAGGTCAATGGCAAGGAAGATCCAAGAAGACTGGGACTCTGCTACTGATGGTAGAGAAACTTTCCTATACATGTTCAAAAATGCCATAAACCTAGTGTAGAGTAGAATTTATTTTCTTGTCAAAAGTAGAATAAGAATTTTACTTATAATTTTTCTTAAATGTAATTAGGGTTGGATTTAGGCATCTAAAAACCAACCTAGGTTAAGCCTTCTCACTCTCTTGTGTTGCCTCTCTAGGATAGACACTTTAATCTTCTTCTTCACCTTTCTCCAAGTGATATGACCCAACCAATCACTCTCCCTACCTATCATGCACCTTCAAGGAAACCATAACTCCATTGGAGTCATCCTTGTCCGCCACTTCCATTGAGCTTCTGCAAAACTCCATCCAAAATTCAAGAAAGAAATTTGGTCATGAAGGCACCAACCATCAGGAGCAGTCACACGCCCTCATATTTGTCATCAGTAGTCGACCACCATTCTGACCAATCTCATTGGTGTTGGACTAGCCCTGATTTCTTCTCCTCACATCTTATCTGCGCTTCGTGATTGGGAACTCTTTTATGCATCCCCTCTCTTTTGGGAATGTTTCTTCTCTCTCCCCTAAATGCCCATAGTTTCTTTTAGTGGTGGCAAGTTTGAACCCTTTACTAACTATGTCAATGTCCCTATTAGGAATCAACATTTTTTTTAGAGAAGAACAATGAAAAAAAATAAATAAAAACTGTTTCACCAAACGTACAAAAAGTGTTACAAAGAAGCACACTCCTATACATTGGATTATTCTAGTTACAAGTCTCTCAAATCTCAAAAGCTCCTCCCTTTTTCCTTCCAAGAGCTTCTTATTAAATGGCTCATTTCAGCTAGCAAACTCATAGGTGTAAAAACTACATTACAACTGTATTCGTAGTTTTTCTTTTTAAACCTCCTCATGCAATACACTTGCAATCCTATCTTATTATCAACTTGGTGTGTTTGCTCCTGTCTAACAATACCACCCTCCTTAAAGACAACCTTGTTCTCACGGTTAAAGTCAATAAATTGATTTTTCGTAGTAGATAAATCTTTCCATGTGGATCTCAATTGTTTTTCCCTTCCATTGCACTAATACTTTTTGTACAGGTGCATTAGTTTGAGTGATCATTTGACTACCCTGAATGTAAGCCGAAATGAACACATTTATAGTTCCTTCCAATTCTAATGGTAGTGCAACTTTCATTGAATGTTGAGCTGAGATATGTGGAACATAAGTTGAATTCGAGCTTGTTACAATGACTGTAACTTGAAAGCCACCTCATTCATTTGCTTAAGAACCAAATATGGTCCATAGCCACCTACGATGAATATTAGCATGAAATTTTATTTCAGGTTGTGTTCTATGCAAATCAAGCCCAAGAAAGAGGGTACTTGATGAGTAATATCCAAGTAGGTACTCTCCTTTCTCTTTGCCTATTCATGGTAAATCATATCCAAGTAGGTGGGATACAGATTTCTTCAAGTTCCTCCAAGAATTCTAAGATTATAGTTCCATTTGAATCATCAAGGTAATCTCCTTCCTTTTCTCCATATTTTTCTTTCTTGGTTTCTATCCATTCTGTTCTCTTTGAATCTTGGCACCTCAAACTATCTTCAAGCTTTAGCAACAAAGAATCAACAACTTCCTAATCCAGAAAACGACCTCACACCTAGCCAACCTCATGGCCTATCCTAAAACATAATTCCAACCAAAGCTTTCAAGAACCAAGCCAAGAAACACCCTACATATCATAGCTGCAGCTTTTTCCAATATCACCCACTTAAAAGCTTTTATAATTCAAATCAACACCATATCTACCTTCCTCTCGGTATCCCAACCAAACCCACCAAGTTACACAACACCATAAGTCATCACCATCTAGCTTTCGCAAGCTATAGTTTCTTGACTCTCCAAGAAATCCTTCAGGATTATATAAGAACCATAATAGCACATGCCTAACCAACCTTATTCCTTTTCCTTAGTGAACCTTAGCTTGGTGGATCCAAAACCAAGACTTTTAACATCCAAGAATCCAACCTTGAGCAAGGTTCTTCTTCTTGAGCTCTTCTTTGTTTCTTTGAAGCTTGAGTAGATGATCCCTAAACTACAGAAATCTATTTAGGGGTTTGCATCACTCTTGTTCTTGTTCAGGAAGGAAGACACTTAGACGTTTACGTAGATTCTGTCACTAATAAAAAATCTACCTAAGTATTGTGTGTATCTTGGAGAAAGCCTATTTACTTGGAAAAACAAAAACAGGATAGAGTATCTTGTTTTAGTAAAAAAATTGAATTTTGAGTCATTGCTCAAGGTATGTGTAATGCACTGATTAGTGCATGACTAGAGACTAAAAATTGAATTTCTTTTATTTCTTTTATCTGAAATTTTATTGTAATAGTAGTTTGGATTGAAATTAGTCTTCCATTGCAGACTCTATCAAGCCCAATTGAAACGGTAGAACTTTGACCAAGATGGAAGCGGAGGTAAGTTTAACTAATTTATAAACTAATTTGAGCTGGTAGTGCACTGAACTCTTTCCAGGATGTAGTGTCTCATGATTGTATTGTAGAGTCGTGTCATGGTTGTAGTTGTAGATGTCGTCTAGTAGTAGGGTTGTGTTACGTGCCTTCTAAAGAATTGACAAAACAAGATAGAGATCACGTCGAGAAAGAGACCCTTCTTTGTATTATTCAACAATTATCTACACAAAAGACACGCACAAGAAAACAAAGGAATTACTTCCTTTCACACGTGCCTTCTAAAGAATTGACAAAAACAAGAAAGAGATGACATCGAAAGAGACCCTTTTCTGTATCATTCAACAATTATCCATGCAAAAACACATGCGCAAGGAAACAAAGGAATTACTTCCTTTCACACAGGGCATTCCTGGTCACAACAAACCAATATCCTTCTTAACCTCAACACCCTCAAGATAAGAAAATATCGACTTTCTTAGTCTCAACTCCCTGTAACGACTAACTACTTTTATTTTTAAATTTCTTCCTATAATACACTTTCCAACAACTCTCGGTACTTCCCTGCCTAATAGATTGTCTGATGACCTGAGTTATGTTGTGTGGTCAACCAGTCGTCTAGTATTTACATTCTTTTGAGTTAGTTAGTTCTCTGTTATAATTCTAACTAGATTGTATCCATTTTATGCTTCTATATAAGGGAATGTTGACTGAGATAACAAACCAGATGTAGTGAAGCAACTTAAATGATATCTTGCTTAATACAAGAAACGGTTCTTTCATTTCTATGTTTGTATTTGTTCATTGTTTATTGTCTCTAGTGGGTGTGATTTGCTTTACTAATTTCATTGTTCTTGGACAAAATTCGACAGATAGTACACAACAGAGCTTATAGAGAAACTTATTTTATTTTAATTTTTCTTATTTTCTTTTTCTATAAGTGGTTTTGGAGAAAATTTTCTAAATAGACTCTAAATTTAACACCTAAATTTTACATAATAAGCATACCAACAAGTAAAAAAGATTAGGCTGACAAATAAGTACCTGCCTGAAAGGCCGCATTAAAGTAATCTATTCCTTCTTCATCTGACGATTTCGCACAGCTATCATTGCTTGAGTTATTGTTGGAAGCTTGATCTTCGTTTCTGTTATTTAGTCCATTGTTGCATGTATGTAAAGGGCCATCAATTTTAGTATTCTTTAACTTTTGTACCAAATGTTTATTTTCCTGTTTTAAGGCAAGTAACTGCAATCTCCCTGTTAGTGTTAATACCTCAGAAATAATTGAATAATAATTCCAGAGTTATTTGAAAAAAAAATTAAATCAATAAACATAATCATTACATAACTTCAAAATTATCGTGTTACTTTTGGTATCTTACTCTGTTCCAAGGAAAATTACTGATTTAATCTTTAAATATGCCAAACATAGTCATAATCAACTAACTTCACTTGTTTCTTTCAGGATAAGCAACCATGAACCATTATAGATCTGGATTTGAAATTCTGATTCAGGCATACTGAAGATTATCCATATAGATATATTTTCTTTAATGTCCCTAGAAAAACTAGAAAAAGTGAAAAAAAAAAACACTCCTTCGATCCTTGAAATGTACATTTTTTCTCAATTGTGTTCTGCAGGTACGATTTCCAACTATTGAATCATTAACTATTTTATTTTCCAATTCGGTCCTAGCAATAACAGTTAAGATGAACTAAAGTTTCATGAAATAAGCACAGAAGGATCAAACTTAGATAAATGAAGACATTGAATACTTCTTTGATGAAATCAAACTTCAGGGAACCCAATTGAGTACAAATGCCTTTAAAGGACCGAAATACTAGTTTTCTCTAAAAGAAACCATTGAAACTAGAGTTCAAAACTATAAATATCTTGAGTCATTACCTGGTTATTGATGCTCTCCCTTTGAGTGGCTAATTGCATTACCATATCCATGATAAGCTTGGTCTTAGTATCAATTTCTTTTGCCCTCGAAAAATTTGTATTGCTAGCTTGATCCAAAGATGTTTTCAAGCTTATTGTTCTGGACCTAAGGAGATCCAATTCTTCATTAAGTTCTAAGTTTGTTTGGGATAGCACAAAGCATTTCTCAGCAGCACTTTCATTATTACTTTCAGCTTTTGAAACCTTTGACTTCAGCTCTTCAATTAATATTTCCATATCCCATATAGCTGTGTATAACATGTTCTGCTGTTCTTGACTTGCTTCAGAAGATGCCTTTGCACTCTGTAGTTGGATATCTAATTCCCTTAGTTGCTTCTCAAGTGAACCAACCTTTTTCTCTGCAGTGCTTGCAGTCCCTTTAAGAAAATTCATCTCTTCAGTAAGTTCCAAGTTGGTCTCAGTTAGGTGCGTAACCTTGGCTTCTGCACTCTCAGCCCGACTTAATGCAATGTCAATGTTTTCTCTCAGAGACTCAACAAAATTTTCCATTTCAACTTGATGTTCATGATATGCTTCATTCTCCGCAATCGTATTATTAATCCGAAGCTCAAAATCCTTTCTCTCTTTTTCAAGAAACTTCAACTTTTCCCTCAAAGCCAACACATCAGATTTTTCCTTAGTACTATGAACATTACATGTCTCAAGCTTATCTAAAGCAGCATCTTTAGCCTTGAGTTGCTCCATCAAATTTTGAACTGTTGATCTCAGCTCATTTTCTCGTTGCATAGAACTACTGAGGTTGAACTCAGTTACTTGAAGGCGTCCCATTATTCCTTTAGAAATCCCCATTAAAACCTCTGCAGTATTGTCTGCCTCTAGAAATCTTCCCCAAACTACTTCAGCTGCCTCTTCCATATAAAATGCAACTTGTTCTGTGTAATGCAGTTTCAACTTTAGGTCCTCATTGCTTTTTGACTCTGCTAACCTCCTTTCAAGTTTTAGCTCCCTCGCAAGAGATTTCTCAAGCATTTTCAGAATATATCTTCGCTGTTCAACCATCTGATCATTGGATTTTGCTTTCACATCTGAAAGTTGACCATTTCCTGATAAATTCAAGGCCTTCCCCGTTTCGCCTGTTTACATGGATGACTAAGAAAGGTAAATAGTCATCCCAGACTTGGAAAAGAACTGCATGCTCAGTACAAATATGTCAGAAATAAAAAATATTTTATTAAGAATTCCAACTTACAATTTTCATTTCGATAAGCTTCCATGGTTTTCGGTAACTGGGATGATTGCATTTTCAACTCAATTAACTGCTGTTGAAACTGCTTCACAGACTCTTCTACGTCACATAATTTTTTGTCCATCATAAGGAAAAACTCAGTCAAATGGCTACATGAAAATATTTTATCACTAGCATCAACAATTTCTTCTTGGAGAGCGTCCATGAAACTGTCCAGCTCTCTTACCTCAGAATCCAAAATGCCAGACAATAGATCAAATGTCATTGCCTTCTCAAATAAGTGTGCCAAGATGCAGTTATTCTTTGAATCAATTGCTTCAAGATCACTTTCCTCGCTTAATAGATAAATATAAAGCATATGCAAGTTCACCAGCTTCTCGGCAAAATAGGCTAGGCGATAATCTATTTCCGTTAAAGCTTGCAGGGATAACTCTTGCGCGTCATTTTCTTTTGTTGAGAACCCCTGAAGTGAGTAGGGTTTTCCAAAAGCTGAATCTACAGCATAAAAGTCACCTTCAACTTTATTAGCAAATTCATCCATTGGTGGTCTGTATTTTGTCAGCCAGTCCTGAAAGTAAGGTCGAAATGAGATCTTTGGTAGAACAAACCCACCATACCTTACGTACTAATACAACATAAATATAAAAAGATAGAGCACAATTGGCTAGTTAATTCACGACGTATTTGTTTCAAGACCACAAAGTTAAAGAACAAAAGGAATGTTCGATCATCTAATACAAACAAAGTATAAGCGAATGTCTAAAAGTACTAACACTACTAAAGTAACAATAGTCAGCAATTGGTGATTAGCATGCCATAGTTGCATAGATTAGATCTAAAGTTCACATAATTCCGTAAGAGTCTAGAATAATTTGATAATTTATAGAAGGCTGAGGAAGAAGAATTTGATAAAGGTATAGTGAGGAATTTGTATGCTCTCATTCATTTGCAGTATTCACTAAAAACATAAAAAGAAAGTATTGGTATCCTTATGTTTTCTCTTCTATTTCCCAATGGGAAATACAAAAAATTGGTGTTATATACAAACCAGTAAGGTATTGAAGAAATACACATAAAGTGAAGTACAAAATGCTTGGTAGCAGAAGAATTTCTTTTAATGGGAATGAGAGTAATTTTGAGGATCAACTAAACTTGTTTGTTTCTTTATCAAGAGAAGCACCACAACCAAAATTAAAAGCTTCAATGCTTCTCCCACACACATACAAAAAATGAGCGTACGCAATATTTCCTCTTCACGCTCTTCTTTAAACACCCATAGCACAGCACAAGAAAAGGTTAAACACAATAGCAGTTCAATTCAAAATACATTTCGTTTCGTTTCAAACAGAAAGCTAATTCCACAACCAAAACACCTATTCCAAATTCCTTCCTATCTTAACAACAGAAACAATAGGATATCCTGAGTTTCCTAACAAACTCAACACACAACACACTACCAAACCGTTGCAATCCTTGATGATATAACCCAAAAAACCATCAATGATAACATCAACTGAGAATCGCCATAATTTTACTGCCCATTCAGTGACAATCCTGAACAAAGCTAACTTGATGGTTCCAAAACATGAAATGCTACGAAAAGAACGAACATGACCTCCCCCATTTCCTACAAGGAAGCACACAAGGCCCCAAAGTCACATTAAATTCTCAACTGGGAACTAAGAAATTGAGTGTTACCTTTCTCAAAACGCTTTTGGGTCTTCGTTTTCCCTCGCTCCGACGAAGATATTGAAGAAACTTGACTTAACAAAAATCCACATGAAAATCCTGGTGGATAGTCTTTCTGAGCCTCCTAACTACCACTCATTTGGAAATTACCGTTATAGAAGGGTCACTTTTGTTGTGTTCCAACCTGTGGTGATCGATGAAGTGTAAGAGGAAGAACCAAAAGTGCAAAAGGCAAAGTGGTCAACCCAGAGCGTGGGAGCGGTGTTTGTTGTGATCTGTGGAAGACAAATCAAAGACTTGAATTGGGGTGCACGTTAATATTGACTTTGAATAATTGAGTTTCAGGAACAACACCAACAACCCTCTACTACTCAACTAGATAGATAACACACCAATGGCTTAGGCCAATTTAAAGCTGAACTGTTTTTGTCTCTTTGTGGGTCCATCACGCATTGCTTTGTTTTTCTGTCATAGAATTATCTTTATATATTCTGTATATTTTTAAAGAATGTAACGTGCGATTATTTAGATGAAAAAAATAGGGACCAAACTAGTATAACTATTATTTATTCATTAAGCCCACCACCTTTTCACCTTTCTATTAAGAGAATATTCTTTCTACATAAGTTCCTTTTTTTATTTATTGAGATGGGATTAAAAAAAGTATAAAGATTATTTAATAATAATATCTCATACAACTCATTTTTATTCTTACTAAATAATATATATATATAT